>VOFC01006142.1_pt1 | contig 168131 bp, 170 predicted proteins | sample 5384161 | NCBI WGS metagenome assembly VOFC01 (sample SAMN12384722, study PRJNA508395) | human gut metagenome | isolation source: healthy gut B | host: Homo sapiens | reverse complement strand
TTTTTGGGCAAAAACGCTTGAAACACCTCTATTATAATGATAAACTTAAAAATATTGGAAATGTGAGGAGCATCCTATGATGAACAAAATCTCTCGCCGCTCTTTTTTGCAGGCCGCCGGCGTCGTGGCCGCTGCGGCAGCGCTGACCGCCTGCGGCGGCAAGACCGAGGCTGACAAGGGCAGCAGCCAGAACGGCAAGATCCAGATCACCTTTTACCTGTGGGACCGCTCCATGATGAAAGAGCTTACTCCGTGGCTGGAACAGAAGTTCCCGGAGTATGAGTTCAACTTCATTCAGGGCTTCAACACCATGGACTACTACCGCGACCTGCTGAACCGTGCGGAGCAGCTGCCGGACATCATCACCTGCCGCCGCTTCTCCCTGAACGATGCGGCTCCTCTGGCAGAGTACCTGATGGATCTGAGCACGACCGAGGTTGCAGGCACCTTCTATTCCAGCTACCTGAACAACAACCAGGAGCCGGACGGTGCGATCCGCTGGCTGCCCATGTGCGCCGAGGTGGACGGCACGGCTGCAAATGTCGATTTGTTTGCTCAGTACAACATCCCCCTGCCCACCAACTACGCTGAGTTCGTGGCGGCCATCAATGCCTTTGAGGCTGTCGGCATCAAGGGCTATCAGGCAGACTGGAGATATGACTACACCTGTCTGGAAACCATGCAGGGCAGCGCTATCCCGGAGCTGATGAGTCTGGAGGGCACCACATGGCGCATGAACTACGAGAGCGAGACCGAGGACGGCTCCACCGGTCTGGATGATGTGGTGTGGCCGAAGGTCTTTGAAAAATACGAGCAGTTCCTCAAGGATGTGCGGGTGCAGCCCGGTGACGATCGGTTGGAGTTGAACCCCATTGCCAAGCCTTTCTATGCGCGGCAGACCGCCATGATCCGCACCACGGCAGGCATAGCGGATGTAATGCTCGACCTGCACGGCTTTAACGCATCCATTCTGCCCTATTTCGGCGAGACCGCCAATGATAGCTGGCTGCTGACCTACCCCATGTGTCAGGCAGCAGTTTCCAACACGGTAGCACAGGACGAGGCAAAGCTGGCTGCTGTGCTGAAAGTCCTTGGGGCCGTGTACAGCGCAGAGGGGCAGAGCAAGCTGGCCGCTGGCGGCGCGGTGCTCTCTTTATAACAAGGAGGTAAACATCACCTCCTCCACTTCTCTGGAACACGTTGCGGATGTCATCAGCGCAAATCATCTGTATATGCGTCTGGCCTCCACCGAGATCTTCCGCATTTCGGAAGATGTGGGCCACAAGATGATCACCGGCGAATACGATGCCAAGGCCGGATACGAGGCGTTCAACGAGCAGCTTGTCACCCCCAAAGCAGACCCCGAAACCGAGATCCTGTTCACCCAGAATACCGCATACCCATCGACATGACCGACCACGGCAGCGCTGCGGCTTCCTCGCTGATGACCGCCCTGCGCACCACCTATGATGCGTCTATCGCAATCGGCTACTCGCCGCTGGTGTCCACTTCCATCTACTGCGGCGATTACAGCAAGCAGCAGCTTTTGTGGGTGATGGCAGGAAACTACGCCGTTTCGCAGGGAGGAATATACCGGTGCAGAGCTGCGGCAGATGATGGAGTGGCTGGTGAATGTAAAGGACAACGGTGCAAACCCCATCCGGCACCGGAATTATATGCCCGTGACCAGCGGCATGGAATACAAAGTGACCGAATACGAGCAGGGCAAGTTCCGTCTGGAAGAACTCACCGTCAATGGTGCGCCGCTGGACGATACGGCCACCTATACCGTATTTGTGGCGGGCACCGATGTGTGGATAGAGAACGAGGTCTACTGCAGCTGCCCCATGCCGGAAAACCTGAAGACCAAGCGAACGGAATATGCCATTGAAGGGGCAGACAGCCGCTCCTGCCTGAAGGATTCGCTGGCGGTCAGCAAGCAGTTCCCCGCCCCCCTCCGAGTATCTGACCATTGTACAGGGAGAATAAGCTCTTGAAGAACGAAACTAAGATGCAACCCTCTGTAAAAAGCCGTATCCTCGCGGTCATAGCAATGCTGCTGCTCGGCATCAGCATTCTGACGAGCCTCGTTGTCTTTACGGATTTTATGGAGCACACCATCTACGAGGAAAGCACTGCACACCTTACCGAGATCTATCATCAGGCAAACCAGACCCTCTACAATAAGGTATCCTTCAACTGGGGCGTCATGCGGATGTGGGCGCCCTATCTGGAAAGTGCGCAAAGCGATGCCGATGTCTGCTCTTTCCTTTCACAGGCAAAGGGAGAATACCATTTTACAGACTTTTTCTTCGTTTCGCGGGATGGCTCCTATGTCACACTGGATGGTGAACGAGGCTATCTTGATCTGGGTCGGACGCTGTCGCAGCTGATTCTGGAGCAGCAGCCTATCGTGGCAAACTCGGTCGTGCCGGACAAGCCGGAGATCATGGTGTTTGCAGTCCCCACGGAAAAAGGCAGCTATCAGGGCTTTGATTACGAAGCCATTGCCATCACCTATAACAACAGGGATCTGGTGGACTCCCTGAAGATCTCTGCCTTTGAAGGGCACGGCAGCACCTTTGCGGTGCTGCCGGATGGCCGTGTGGTACTGGACAGCAGCAGCGCGGACATGAGCGGTGTGCACAATATCCTTGCCCTGCTCAAAAACTCGGCTGGTTTTACGGCAGAACAGGTCGATGCCCTGCAAGATTCTTTTGCTGCCGGGGAGGGCGGCAACCTTGAGTTTTCCATCAATGGCGTCGGCTATTACATGGTTTATGGTTCTGCCGCCTTCCAGAACTGGACGATCCTTGGCATTGCTCCCAAAAAGCGTTGTGAACGCCAACATGAACCGGCTGCAATACACCACCATGGCCGTGATGAGCGGTATAACGGGTATGCTGGCTTTTTGCCGCTCTGCTGCTGGTGGTGCAGAGCAACCGGCAAAAGCTGCGGAAAAAAGGACCAGCAGCTGCTGGCACGCGAGGAGTTGTTCTCGAACCTTTCCCGCAATGTGGACGACGTGTTCCTGATGATCGACACCGAAACCAGCAAGGCGGAATACGTCAGCCCCAATGTCCAGCGCATTCTGGGCCTCTCCCCGAGGCGGTGCAGGAGGATCTCCACGTTCTATACCCTGCCGGAGACGACAGCGGTGCATCGCGGCTGGAAAGTCTGATGCAGATGGAACAGGGCGTCCAGCAGGAATGGGAATGTGAATTTGTCAATCAGGAGACCGGTGAGCCTCGCTATCTCCATGTGACCGGCTTCCTCAATGATGTGCAGGGCGCAAGAAAGTGCATCGTGGATATGTCCGACCGCACGGGCGAGCACCAGACCACGCTGGCTGTGGAAGCCGCACTGGAAGTAGCCGAAAAGGCCAGCAAAGCCAAGACGGACTTCCTCTCCAATATGTCCCACGACATCCGCACCCCCATGAACGCCATCATCGGCATTACTACCCTGATGAAAAACGAGCTGCACCAGCCGGAAAGGCTGGCCAAACATCTGGGCAAGCTGGAAACTTCCGGTCGGCTGCTGCTGGGCATCATCAACGATATTCTGGACATGAGCCGCATCGAGAGCGGCAAGACCACCCTGAACATCGAAAAAAATGAACATTTCCCAGCAGGTCAGCCAGCTGGACAGCATTATCCGGCAGCAGGCCAGCCAGCGCCGCCAGACCTTTACGGTGGAGACCCATATGCAGCACGAAAACGTGCTGGCCGACCCCAACCGCCTGAACCAGGTGCTGATGAACATCCTCTCCAATGCGGTCAAGTATACGCCCCAAGGGCGGACACATCCGGTTGGCGGTGGACGAGCTTACCCATACCGAGCACTACGCCACATACCGGTTCATCGTGCAGGATGACGGCATCGGCATGAGCGCGGCCTTCCAGAAGACCCTCTTCGACCCCTTTACCCGGGAGGAGAAAAAATCCGGCACCAACAAGGTGCAGGGCACCGGCCTGGGCATGGCCATCACCAAGAACATCGTGGACATGATGGGCGGCACCATCCGGGTGGAGAGCGCCACCGGCAAGGGCACCCGCTTTGAGGTCGTGCTGGAATTTCCCATCGACGCCGAGGCGGACAAGGTGCAGACGGCGCCGGCTCTCCCGGAGGAGGCCGAGGCCGTTCGCCCCTGTCCGGGATGAACTTCCTCTGCGCCGAGGACAACGAGATCAACGCCGAGATTCTGGAGCTGCTGCTGGAGACCAAGGGTGCGCGCTGCACCATCTGCTCCAACGGTCAGGAGATCGTGGATGCCTTTCGCCAGCGTCAAGCCCGGCGAGTACGACATGATCCTGATGGACGTGCAGATGCCCGTGATGGATGGCCTGGAAGCCACCCGCCGCATCCGCAGCGGCGAAAAAATCCGCTGGGACGCACCATCCCCATCCTCGCCATGACCGCCAACGCATTCCTTGAGGATATGCAGAAGAGCCAGGGACGCCGGGATGGACGAGCATCTCTCAAAGCCGGTGGACATCAAGCACTGGAGCAGACGGTAAAGCGCTTCCGCGTTCCCCCGAAAATAAATAGTGGAATCGCACGGTTTCGCAGATGACCGACACCACGACCTAGCAGGGCCGCCCATTTGCAGCCAAGCTCTTTTTTGTGAAGAGCAATCATGATGAATCAAAGTATAGGATGGTATTGCGTATGGAACAACAGCCAAATAAAATCCGGCCTATGTTGCTATCGGCACTTGCCCAATTGAGCACCTGCCTGATCGTCTGGAATTTTCATATTCCAAATCCAAATATCCTGCTTTTTGTTGTTCTTTCTGCTGTGCTCGTGAAATACGGCTATGCAGCAGGAATCGTAAGCGGCCTCATTGCATTCCTATACTCCGCGTTTTTCTTTTCTACCGACCACAGCTTTTTTCTTTACACCTCTTTGAACCTTCAAAAGCTCATCGTGATCGGCCTTGGTATCGCTGCGAACATTCTGCTGATCGGTCGCCTGCAATGGCAGTTCGAGCGCTCCAGCATGGAAGAGATGCAGGCCGAAGCCGAGGAAAAGCTCAAGAAACAACAGAGAGCTACCGTGCAAAACTTTACTACGATGTCCTGACTGGCGCATACAACCGCCGCTACTATGAGGATATCGCATCCCGTATCGTCGGCCCCGCAGGCATCGCGCTGATGGATGTGGACGATTTCAAGATCTGCAACGACACCTATGGACATTATGCCGGTGATATGGCGCTGAAAGCGGCAGCCGCCGCCATTCGCTCCTGCATCCGGGATTCCGACCTGCTCATCCGCTACGGCGGGGACGAGTTCCTGCTGGTGCTGCCCGGCATTCCGGGGGATATTTCTGCGCACCAAGCTGGAACAGATCTGCACCGCCGTGCAGATGGCGTCCGTACCCGGCTACTCGCATTTCCGTATCTCACTGAGCATCGGCGGAACGATGCAGGCCATCACCGACCCGATGGAGAATGCGGTTCGCCGGGCAGACCGGCTGATGTATCAGGCAAAGTGCCGCAAGAATGCCGTCACGGTGGAGGTTCCGGGGGCATGACCTGGCGGCTTTGGAAAAAAACTTTGCAGAACAAGCCGCAGATCTTGCTTGTGGATGACTCCGCAATGAACCGCATGATGCTGACGGAGATCCTGGGAGACAGCTACCACATTCTGGAAGCAGAAAACGGACAAGAATGCATGGAAAAATTGCAGGCAGAAACCGGAAACATTGCACTGGTGCTGCTGGACATCAATATGCCCGTTATGGACGGCTTTGAAGTGCTGAAAGCCATGAATGTCAACCACACCATCGAGGATACCCCAGTCATTATGATTTCCAGCGAGGACTCCGACGCTGCAATTCGGAAGTCCTACGAGCTGGGTGCAAGCGACTATGTCAACCGTCCCTTTGATGCACGCATCGTATACCGCCGGGTGACCAACACCATCAAGCTGTACGCCAAGCAGCGGCGGCTGGTGCAGATGGTGTCCGACCAGATCCGTGCCCGCGAGAACAATACGGATATGTTGGTAGGTGTACTGAGCCATATCGTAGAATTCCGCAACGGCGAAAGCGGCCTTCATGTGCGGCATATCCGTATCATCACAGAAATGCTGCTCCACCGTCTATTGGAGATCAGCAACAGACTACTCGATTTCTGCAGAACAGCAGGATCTGATCCCGCTGGCTTCTGCCCTGCACGACATTGGCAAGATCGGCATTGACGAAAAGGTCCTCAATAAGCCCGGCAGGCTGACCCCGGAGGAATTCGAGGTCATGAAGACCCACAGTATGCTGGGAGCCGGGATGCTGCATGATCTGGATGAATTTGCAGAGCAGCCGTTGCTGCAAACGGCCTACGAGATCGCCCGCTGGCACCACGAGCGCTGGGATGGCCGGGGCTACCCGGATGGACTGAAGGGCGACGACATCCCCATCAGCGCACAGCTGGTCGCGCTGGCCGACGTGTACGACGCACTGACCAGCGAGCGCTGCTACAAAAAGCCTACCCCCACGAAAAAGCCGTGCAGATGATCCTGAACGCAATATATGAAGGACAACTCCGTGGCGTTCCGCATCCTGTCCGAGCCGCTGCTCGTCACCGGGCTGGGCGTGGCCTTTGCAACGAACGACAGCCGGGGGCTGGACAGCCAGCTGAACGATACCTTTGCGCAGCTGCGCGAAGACGGCACGCTGGAGCAGATCGTCGGCAAATATCTCGAAAACCCTTCGCAGTATCTGGAGGTGGACACCATTGGAACATAAAAATAAGCCCGCTCCGGCTGCGCGGATCTGGGCGCTCTATCTGATCGTCGGCGTGCTCTTCATGGCAGGCGTCGTCTTTTTCTCGAACTGGAAAGCGCTGTGCTCAACAGAGGAACGCTTTTGCCAGATCCTCGATTTTGTCAAATCGCAGTCCACCCGCTACGAAAAATACAACGATACCGTTGCAGCGAAGACCCTTCGCCGCACAGCGGTCTCGGTGCAGGAGCTGGCCGATGACCCCGCGCTGGACTTTCCCGACCCGCAGTGCCTGAAAAAGGAAACCGAACGGCTCTGGCTCACCGGCATCTCCGTCCTTGACCCGGAGGGCACGCTCCTCTGCGAGTATACCGCGAACGGGGTCGGCTATGCCTGGTTTGGCGACCAACTCAGGACCGATGCCGCTCTGGATGTCTTCCGCTACCCGCAGAAGACCTATATGAAGCGCGTCCTGCTGGAAGACGGGTCTGTCGTGGATGTGACGGCACACCGGGCAGGCAGCGGCGCGGCCATCCTGCTCACCTATCGGTACACCCCGGCGGCGCTTGTCGAAGGGACGGCGCTGTCGGTCCAGAGCATTCTGGATGGCTACCCGGAAGAGACCAGCGGCACCCTGTTCATCGTGCAGAACAATCAGGTCATCGCCTCCAACCGCCCGGAGCTGATCGGGCAGGACACCACGGACAGCCCGACGGTACAGGAGATCCGCAAAGTCGGGGTCGCGGAGATGCTGACCCACACCCGCGGCTGGGACGGCTCCGGCTCCTATTTCGGGATGTACAGCCACGGGCGTACCTTTGACCTCTATGCGTATACAGACGGCAGAACGATCTTCCGTGCGTCCGTCTCCACCATCCTGATGGCACTGGCCGGTTATATCCTGCTCGTGGTCGTCCTTCAAACGCTGCGCAGGCGCTCGGCACAGGAGATGGAGCAGCAGAAAAAGGAGCAGGAGAAGAAGTATCAGACCCAGCTGGAGGAGCAGAACCGCAAGCTGGAGATCGCGCTCCAGCACGAGGGGGCGGCAAACCGCGCCAAGCGGGAGTTCCTGTTCAACATGAGCCACGACATCCGCACCCCGATGAACGCCATCATCGGTTTCACCGCTCTGGCTGCGACCCACATCGACAACCGGGAGCAGGTGTTGGACTATCTGAAAAAGATATCCGTTTCCAGCCAGCATCTTCTGTCCCTTATCAACGATGTGTTGGATATGAGCCGCATCGAGAGCGGAAAAGTAAAGCTCGAGGAGCGCGCGGTGCATCTGCCGGATCTCGTCCACGATGTGCGCTCCATCATCCAGCCCAATGTCTCGGCCAAGCGGCTGTCGCTCTTCATCGACACCATGGATGTGGAGAACGAGGACATCATCACCGACCCGCTGCGGCTGAATCAGGTGCTGCTGAACATTCTGTCCAACGCCATCAAGTTCACCCCCACCGGCGGCATGATCAGCCTCCGCATCGCCCAGAAGAACGATGCGCCCACCGGGCGTGCCCGCTATGAGTTCCGCATCAAGGACAATGGCATCGGCATGAGCGCGGAGTTCCAGAAGCACATCTTTGAGGAGTTCAGCCGGGAGGAAAGCTCCACCGTCAGCGGCATTCAGGGCACCGGCCTCGGAATGTCCATCACCAAGAACATCGTGGACCTGATGGGCGGCACCATCGCCATCGAGAGCGAGCTGGGCAAGGGCAGCGAGTTCATCGTGGACCTCTGCTTTGCACGCTGTGAGCAGAAGGTGGAGCAGCGGCAGCTCCCGCAGCTGGAAGGGCTGCGCGCACTGGTGGCGGACGACGACACCGACACCTGCCTGAGCGTCAGCACCATGCTGTCCAAGATCGGGATGCGGCCGGAGTGGACGATCTCCGGCAAGGAGGCGGTGATCCGCACCAAGTACGCGGTGGAGGGCGATGAATTTAGCGTCTAATCATCGACTGGCTCATCCCATCATCATCGACACTCCAGAGCAAAGTGCGTTACACTTATTCAAAAAAAAATGGCGGAGAGAGTGGGATTCGAACCCACGGTACGTTGCCGTACGGCAGTTTTCAAGACTGCTTCCTTAAACCACTCGGACATCTCTCCTCGTGGGCACTCGCACACGCCGTACCGAATGCCTATTTACTTTACCAGATTTTCGCCGTTCTGTCAAGCCCAAATTGAAAGTTTTTCGTCCAGTCCTGCAAAACCCCTCTCACGCGACAACCTTTTTTTTTTCGGCTGGCCGCTCACTTTTCTCTTTACAAAAACATCTTTTCTTTGTTGTACAATAGAAGCAAGATTATTAACCTCGGAGTAAAGGAGTGTACGACCATGTCGTTTTCAGAGCTTTTGAAGCAGTGCCGCAAGCAGAAGGGGATCAGTCAGGCGGAGCTGGCATCCAAACTGGGGGTGACCCAGCAGGCCGTCGGCAAGTGGGAAAGCGGCAAATCCTCCCCCGATCCCGCCACGGTGGCCCGCATCGCTGAGATCCTGAGCACCACAGCCGATTTCCTGCTGGGGCTCTACCGTCCGGTGTCCAACGTGACCACCCCTGAGGAGCGCTTTTTCGGCAACTACGCCGAGAGCCTCATCCCGGTCATCGGCACCGTGAAGGCCGGGTACGGCGCGCTGGCCTTTGAGGAGGATTACGGGCAGGAGTATGCCCGCGTCAAGGACCCCTCCAACTATTTCTACCTCGTCGTCCGGGGCGACAGCATGGAGCCGCGCATTCAGGACGGCGACCTCGCCCTCGTCCATAAGCAGGACACGCTGGAAAACGGCGATCTGGGCGTGCTGGTCTACGGCGACGAGGGCGAAGGCACCCTCAAGCGGTATATCCAGCGGGGCAACTGCGTCGTGCTGCAGCCCTTCAACCCCGCTTACAACGAGCTGGTCATCAAGGGCGATGATCTGAACCGCCTGCACATCGCGGGCCGCGTGGTCGAGACGAAGGCCAAGTGGTGAGTCTCTCCCCTGCCCCACAGCGCTTCCGATCAGCAGCTGTGGGGGTAAGGGGGAGATATACCCTTCTGGGAGGTATCTTTCTATGGAACAGTCCCTGATGGACAAGCTCACCATCTTGGCCGACAGCGCAAAATATGACGTGGCCTGCACGTCCAGCGGCGCGTCCCATCCGGCGAAGCGTGGCACCATCGGCAGCTGCTATGCGCCGGGCTGCTGCCACGCCTTTACCGCTGATGGCCGCTGCGTCAGCCTGTTGAAGGTCCTGATGAGCAACTGCTGCGCCTTTGACTGCAGCTACTGCGTCAACCGGAAGTCCAACGACGTGCCCCGGGCCACCTTTTCGCCCCGGGAGCTGGCCGAACTGACCATCGAGTTCTACCGCCGCAACTACATCGAGGGGCTTTTCCTGTCCAGCGCCGTGCTGGGGACCCCCGACTACACCACCGAGCGGATGCTCTCCGTCCTGCGGCTGCTGCGGAACGAGTACCATTTCGGCGGCTATATCCATGCCAAGACCATTCCCGGCACAAGCCCGGAGCTGATCCGGCAGATGGGCTTCCTCGCCGACCGCCTCAGCGTCAACGTCGAGCTGCCCAGCGAGCAGAGCCTCCATCTCCTCGCCCCCGACAAGGGCCGCCACTCCATCTTCCGGCCCATGAAGCAGATCTCGGTGGCGGGCGAGGAGAGCAAAAAGGAGCTGACCCTCTACCGCCACGCCCCCAAGTTCGCCCCTGCCGGGCAGAGCACCCAGATGATCGTCGGCGCATCGCCCGAAACAGACTACCACATTTTAAAGCTCACCGAGGGATTATACCAGAAGTACAACTTAAAGCGCGTGTTCTATTCCGCTTATATCCCGGTAACGGAGGACACCCGCCTGCCCGCACTGGACACAAAGCCGCCCCTGCTGCGGGAGCACCGGCTCTATCAGGCCGACTGGCTGCTCCGCTTCTACCAGTTCAGGGCCGACGAGATCCTGGATCAAGACAACCAGAGCTTCAACCCCTACCTCGACCCGAAGTGTAACTGGGCCGTCCAGCACTACGGGCTGTTCCCGGTGGACATCAACCGTGCCCCCTTCGAGATGCTGCTGCGGGTGCCGGGCATCGGCCCCAAGAGCGCCCGCCGCATTCGGGAGGCGCGGCGGCTGTCCGACCTCGGCCTCGACGAGCTCAAGCGGATGGGCGTCGTGCTCAAGCGGGCGCAGTATTTCATCACCTGCCGGGGCTTTTCGGGGGCGCACCCGGGCCGGGGCAGCGCCGGACGGGAGCGCATCACCCGGGCACTCATCGACCCCAACGTCTTCAGTGCCGGGGCCGAACAGCTGAGCCTCTTCGCCCCGCCGGCGGTGGACCGGCTCGTTGCGCAGGGCGTGCCGCCCCGGGCGGCCCAGCGGATGGTGCGGGAGGAGGCAGTGCAATGTCTGGCGAGAGCGTTGTGACCCCGCCGAAGGCCCGGAAGCTCCACGACGCCGATGTGGTCTACCTCTACGACGGCAGCTTCGAGGGCTTCCTGTGCTGTGTGTTCGAGAGCTTCGTCCAGCATGAGATTCCCTTTGCGGTCTGGACGCCCCAGCGGGAGACGGCCACCCTCTACCCTGTCCGGGACATCGAGACGGACTCCGCCAGAGCGCAGCGGGTCTTTTCGGCCCTTGGCCGGAAACTGGGCCGGGAGACGGAATATCTCGTCAGCCGGGATTTCCTCTCCGGGCAGGAAGATAAGGAATTGCTTCTCATCCGCTTCCTGCATCTGACCTTCGCCCTCGGCCCCGGCACGGTCAAACGGATGGGCCACCCGGACGTAGCCCCGCTCTACGAGATGAAAAAGAGCCTCGACTGGGAGGTGGACAAGTTTCAGGGCTTTGTCCGCTTTGAGGACCACGACGGGATGCTGGGGGCGGTCATCCACCCCAAGAACTACATCCTGCCCCTGCTGCGGGGGCATTTCTGCGCCCGCTTCCCGGAGGAGGACTTCATGATATACGACGCCGTCCATCAGGCGGTATTGCTTTATCAGGAGCACAAGGCCCAGCTTCTGGAGCTGGCCGCCCCGCTGGAGCTGCCCCCGCCCAGCGCCCGGGAGCAGGAGTTTCAGGCCCTGTGGAAGCAGTTTTACGATACGCTGGAGATCAAGGCCCGCCACAGCGAAAAGGGCCGGATGAGCCACTGTCCCAAGCGTTTTTGGCAGGATATGGTGGAAATGCGGTGATTCTTTACAAAAAGGTTGCATCTGCGCCGTTGCGCTCTGCAAAAGGTATGGTATACTAAAGGGGAGCTTCGGCAGAGCATCTGCCGCATCCACCCCGAAACGGGCTATGATAAAAGGAGCATTGTGAAAACTATGGTTCGCATTACTATGGAAGACGGCGGCATCATCGACATCGAGCTGAACGAGGAAGCTGCCCCCATCACCTGTGAGAATTTCAAGAAGCTGGTCAAGGAGGGCTTCTACAACGGCCTGACCTTCCACCGCGTGATCCCCGGCTTCATGATCCAGGGCGGCTGCCCGCTGGGCAACGGCACCGGCGGCCCCGGCTGGAACATCAAGGGCGAGTTTGCTGCCAACGGCGTCAACAACCCCATCAAGCACACCCGCGGCGTCATCAGCATGGCCCGCAGCATGAACCCCAACAGCGCCGGCAGCCAGTTCTTCATCATGCATAAGGACGCACCCCATCTGGACGGCCAGTATGCCGCCTTTGGCAAGGTCGTGGCCGGCATGGATGTCGTGGACAAGATCGCATCTGTCCGCACCGACTGGAACGACAAGCCCAAGACCCCGGTCAAGATGAAGACCGTGGAGCTCATCGAGGGCTGATCTTCTGCACCTATGGCTTTCCCTTTGGGGAAAGCCTTTTTTGCATCCACAGGAGGAACTTCCCGCATGAAGTACGATTTCACCACCCTGCCCGACCGCCATGGCCGGGACTCTATCGCCGTGGACGGGCTGGGCAAAGGCTTTGCGCCCGACGCACCGCAGCCCGGCTTCGATGCCATCCCCATGTGGGTGGCAGACATGAACTTCGTCTGTCTGCCCACCATCCAGCAGGCCGTCATCGAGCGGGTGCAGCACCCGGCCTTCGGCTACTTCGACCCGACGCCCGAATATTATGACTCCATCATCCGCTGGCAGGAGACCCGCAACGGCGTCACCGGCCTGACCGCCGAGGCCATCGGCTACGAGAACGGCGTGCTGGGCGGCGTGGTCAGCGCACTGAACTGCGTCTGCTCCCGGGGCGACAAGGTGCTGGTGCACAGCCCCACTTACATCGGCTTCACCCGCTGCCTGACCGACAACGGCTATGACATCGTCCACTCCCCGCTGGTGCAGGACGAGAACGGCGTGTGGCGGATGGATTACGCCGACATGGAAAAGCACCTGGCCGAGGAACACATCCACGCCGCGATCCTGTGCAGCCCCCACAACCCCTGCGGCCGCGTGTGGAAGCGCTGGGAGCTGGAAAAGGCGATGGAGTTGTACAAAAAGTATAATGTCTACGTCGTATCCGACGAGATCTGGTCGGACATCATCCTCTCCGGCCACAAGCACATCCCCACCCAGTCCATCAGCGAGGATGCCCGCCAGCGCACTGCCGCCATGTATGCCCCCTCCAAGACATTCAACCTGGCCGGCCTCATCGGCAGCTATCATATCGTTTATAACCCATGGTGGCGTGACCGCATCAAGAAGGAATCCTCCCTCTGCCACTATAACTCCATGAACGTCCTCTCGATGCACGCCCTTATCGGTGCCTACCGCCCCGAGGGCTATGAGTGGGCTGACGAGCTCTGTGAGACGCTGACCGGCAATGTGGATTTTGCCTGCGACTACATCGCAAAGACACTTCGAGGGTGTCCATGTGACAAAGCCCGAAGGCACCTATATGCTCTTTGTAGACTGCACCGACTGGTGCGCCGCCCACGGCAAAAGCATTCAGGACGTGGAGAAAGCCTGCTGGGCCGTCGGCGCAGCGGTGCAGGACGGTGTGATGTTCCACGGCCCCTGCCATCTGCGCATCAATCTGGCCTCGCCCCGCGCCCGCATCGAGGAAGCTTTCCGCCGGATGGACCAGTATGTGTTCAACGCAAAGTAATTTCAAATAATATTTATACAGCAAAAGAGGCTGTTGACTCAACCTCTCAGTCTCGCATACGCTCGACAGCTCCCCTAGTAGGGGGAGCCTCTGGCGAAGAGGAGGCTTTCCGCCATGGCCAAAGCCTCCCCCCTCGGTAGGGCAAATGAGGCCGCCGGTGGCCATGCCAAAGCCTCCACGGATTCACAATGGCACGGCGAAGCCGTGACGGAGAGGTTAGAACAACAGCCTCTTTATTTTTTTATTGATGCATTTTTGCCAGCCGCTCATTCAACTTCCGCAGACCGTCCCGCACCTCGGCGGGCGAGACCACTTCGACCTTTCCACCGAAACCGCAGACCCAGCCATAGAACTGGTCGCTGACACAGACGGGCACGTCGAAATGGAAGTGCTCCTTCCCTTCCGGCACAAAGATGGGCGAGGCGCCGAAGCGCTCCCGCATGGCTGATTCAAGGTCGGAAGTACACCGCAGGGTGACTCTATACTCCGGCCCGCCGAACATCTGGAAGTGCTTTTTCAGGTAGGCGGGCAGGTCGAGATCCGCGAACTGCTCTTTGCCCCGGCGCGGCTCGTCCAGCACCGTGACCCCGGCCATCTTATCCACCCGGTAATGGCGGATGCCCACCGGCTCCTTCTCGTCCTGATAGGCGATGAGGTAGTAGCAGCCGTTCTCCCACGCCAGCTGCCAGGGGCTGATGGTGTAAGGCGCGGGGCGTCCCGCCTTTTTGTAGCGGAAGCGCACCATCCTGCCGGTGTTGATGGCCGTAAAGAGGGCATCCACGCTGTAGGGCAGGTCTTTGTTGGCGCTCTTGGGGCGGCCATCGACATAGACCTGACGCTGGAGCTGAGTGCCCTGATACCGGGAGGCCAGCCCTTCCAGCTTATGGATGAGCTTGTCGCTGGAGGTCTTGGAGATGACCCGGCTGGACTGGACGGCGTCCACCAGAAGCTTCAGCTCTGCCAGCTCGAAGGGCCTCGTCGCCATCCAATAGCCGCCGCTGCGGCCCCGGCGCAGCCGGATGTCATAGCCCAGCGCGTTCAGCGCGTCGATGTCGCTGTAGACGCTCTTGCGCTCACAGAGGATGCCCTGCCGGGCCAGCAGCTCCACCAGCTGGGGCACATTGAGCAGATGTTCCTCATCGGTCTGCTGCTCAAAGATGCGCAGCAGCGCCAGGAGTTTGGATTTTTGTCCCTCCTGCTTGGGCATGGGCGGCCTCCTTTACGGTCACGAGTCCTTTTTGTCGAATGCGGCGCGGCGCTGGGTGGACAGACGGAACATCTCTTCCAGTTTGTCCCGGTCGTCGGCCACGAGGGCGTCCCGCAGCTGGTCCAGAGCGGAATCGAACTGGTCGATCTCGGCGATGAGGTTCTCCTTGTTCCAGAGGAACAGCTCCGCCCACATCTTCTCGTTGATGCGGGCGATGCGGGTCAAATCGCGGAAGGAGTCGCCCGTGTACTCGCAGAGAGAAGAGTTGTCGTTGGCGCACATGAGGCTGACGGCGATGGCGTGGCAGAGCTGGCTGACGTAGCCGATCATCTTATCGTGCTCCTGCACGGTCAGGGTGCAGATGTGGCGGAAGCCCAGCACCTCAGCCAGCTCTTTCGCCCACTGGACCGCCTCGGGGGTGTTCTTCTCGGTGGGGGTGATGATGAAGTTGGCCGGGGCAAAGCTGACCTCGGCGGCGTGCTCGACGCTGGAAGTCTCACGGCCTGCCATCGGGTGGCTGGCGATGAACTCCACACCCTCCGGACACATGGCCTGCACTGGCTCCACAAGGCCGGTCTTGACGCCGGAGACATCGGTAAAGATGCAGCCGGGCTTGATGAGATGGCCGTACGTCCTGAACCAGTCGATGAGGGCCGTGGGGTACAGGCCGAAGATGATGTGGTCGGCCTGTGAGACAAGATCCTCGAAATCGTGGGTCTTGCCGCTGGCGATATAGCCGTGGTCGAGGGCGTACTGTAAGTGGCCCTCGCTGCGGTTGATGCCGTCCACATGGAACCCGGCTTTGGAAAGCTCGAGGGCGTATTTGCCGCCCAGCAGTCCGAGGCCCACGATGAGATAACGCTTTGTTTTATCCAGCATATTCTACCTCCGCGCCTAACGGCTTGATGGCTTCAAAGAAATGGGGCCAGCTCTTCTGCACGGCCTCGGCGTCGTCGATGGAGAGCTCCAGCCCGGCGGCCAGCGCCAGCACCGTGAGGCTCATGACCACCCGGTGGTCGTTGTGGCCATGGAGGGGCGCGGCGGGGGCGTGGAGCCTGTCTGCACAGCCGTGGATGGTGATGGTGCCGCCCTCGCTCTCGAGGACGCCGCCGCAGGCCCGCAGTTCGGCTTCCATGGCTGCAATGCGGTCGCTCTCCTTGATCCGGAGACGTTCCGCGTTGCGGATGGTAGTGGTCCCTTCGCAGAGCAGGCCCAGGACCATCAGCACGGGGCCGAGGTCGGGGCAATCGGCAAGGTCAATGTCCACACCGTGGAGAGGTGCTTTCTCGAACACGATGCCTGCATCGGTGGTGCGGAAACTTGCACCACAGCGGCGCAGAATGTCGAGGATGGCGGCATCGCCCTGTAAGGTGTCGGCGGATAGTCCCTTGAGGGTCACGCCGCCCTGCACCGCCCCCAGCACCGCCGGGAACGCCGCCTGGCTGTAATCGCCCTCCACCGTGTAATCGCAAGGCCGGTATTTCTGCCCGCCCGGGATGAAGAGGGTGTTTTCGTCCTGCCAGCGGCTCTCGACGCCGAAACGGCGCTGGGCCGCCCGGGTCATCTCGATATAACTGCGGCTCTCTACCGGCGGGATAAGGTGGAGGGTGCTGTCGCCCGCCAGCAGCGGCAGGGCAAACAGCAATCCGCTGATGAACTGGCTGGACACGTTGCCCGCCAGCTCGTATTCGCCGCTTTTCAGAGTTCCTTCGACGGTCAGGCCCGCCGGGGACTGTTCAAATCGGAGAGACTGCTCCTGATACAACTTCTCGTATACTGTCTGAGGGCGTTCCATCAGCCGTCCGCGGCCAACAAAGGTCACTTTCTGCCCGGTGAGACTGGCAATGGGGATGAGAAAGCGCAGGGTGCTTCCGCTCTCACAGCAGTCCACCGGAGCGCTGACGGGCAGAAAGCTCCCCAGACCCTCCACGACGGCACGATCCGCACCGGTGCGCACTTTGGCGCAGAGCTGCCCGGCGGCGGAGAGGGTGGCAGAAATATCCTTGCTGAATTCAAGGTTTTCGATGTAGGAAGCACCCTCGGCCAGCGCCGAGCAGAGCACCGCACGGTGCGCCATGCTCTTGCTGGGCGGCGCGGTGATGGTTCCGCCGATGCCGCCGGGGGCGCGTTTTATCGTAGCATTCATATCACATATCCCGGCCAATGGCCCATGCGACCTGGCGGCACTTTGCCATAGCCTGCGCAAAGGCGTCGGGGGTCAGGCACTGTGCGCCGTCGCTCCATGCGTGGCGGGGGTCGTAGTGGACTTCCACCTCAAGGCCGTCGGCACCGGCGGCGACAGCGGCGATCATCATGGGCTCCACAAGGTTTGCCTTGCCGGTGGCGTGGCTGGGGTCCACGATGACGGGCAGATGGGTCTTCTCGTGGATGATAGGCACAGCGGAGAGGTCGAGGGTGTTGCGGGTGTACTTCTCGAAGGTGCGGATGCCGCGCTCACAGAGGATGACCTGCTCGTTGCCGCCGGCCATGATGTACTCGGCGCTCATGATCCACTCTTCGATGGTGTTGCAGAGGCCGCGCTTGAGCAGGACGGGCTTGTGCATCTTGCCCACAGCCTTGAGCAGCTGGAAGTTCTGCATATTGCGGGCGCCGATCTGCACCACGTCCACATACTCCTCGAACTCGGGGATGCGGTCCTCGCTCATCAGCTCGGAGACGATGGGCATACCGGTGGCCTCCCGGGCCTTCACCATGTCAAGGATGCCCTCGGTCTCGAGGCCCTGAAAGGAGTAGGGCGAAGTGCGGGGCTTGTACGCGCCGCCCCGGAAGAGGGTCGCGCCGCCCGCCTTGACGCCCTGCGCGATGCGGAGGGCCTGCTCCGCGCTCTCGATGCTGCAGGGGCCGGCCATGACAGCGATCTTCTCCTTGCCGCCGATCTTGACGCCGCCGCAGTCGATGACGGAATCTGCCGGGTGGAAGAGGCGGTTGGCACGCTTATAGGGGGCGGAAACACGGGTGACGTTGTCGATCCAGGGGTTGGCGAGGACGTCCCGCTCGTCGATCTTCGTCGTGTCGCCCACGAGGCCGAAGACATTGTAGTCCTTGCCGGTGATGAGGGTGACGTCGAGGCCCTGCTTTTCGAAGCGGTCAACGATTTTCTCGAGTTCTTCCTTCGGGGCACCCTTTTTGGTGGAGATGATCATAAGATTTTTCCTTTCTATCCTTCTTTTCCACGCCCTCTTTGCTCCGCTTTCCAGCGGAAGAGAGTCGATTTCTTACATCACTAAATGGGTGTGCGCACTGCCGTCCAGCCGCAGCAGCTGGGCCAGATAGGCGGCTGCGTGGAGATAGCCGCTGATGCCCTCGCCGATGAAGTGGCCCTGACAGCCGAACGAGACGATGTCCGTCTTGCGGAAGGGCTCGTGCTCGTCGGGCTCGCTCAGCAGCACCTCCACGGCAGGCACACCGCAGAGCCGCAGCGCGTCGAGGATGGCGACGCTGTAGTGGGCGTATCCGCCGGGGTTCAGGATGATGCCATCGGCCCGGCCTGCGGCAGACTGGATCTCATCGATGAGGTCGCCCTCGTGGTTGGACTGAAAAAATTCCACTTCCATGCCCATCTGGGTGCAGCACAGCTCGAGGTAATCCAGCAGGCCGTTGTAATCCAGCTGACCGGTCACACCCGGCTCGGTGAAGTGCATCATGTTGAGGTTGGGGCCGTTAATGACTAAAAATTTCATCCAGCGCCTCCATTGCGGCGGTCACGGCGTCTTCCACCGTGCCGCTGTTCGGGATAACGGCGTCTGCCGCCGCGAGATACAGGGGGCGGCGCTCCGCCTCCATCTTTTTCAGCGCCTCGGTGCTGGACGAGAGCGGACGTCCGCCGCCCACCGTCAGCGCATCCAGAGGCCGGTCGATAAAGAGCACGACGCCGTTCTGGTGCAGGGCGCGCAGATTTCCGCCCCTCTTGATGATGCCGCCGCCGCAGGAGAGCAGCTGTCGGCCCTCTTTTGCAAAGCGGGCGGTCTGGGCCGACTCCCGCGCCCGGAAGCCGTCCTCGCCCTCAGCGGCGAAGATGTCCGGGATGCTGCGGCCATCGGCCTTGACGATCTCCTCGTCGAGGTCGATGAACTTTTTGCCCAGCTTTTCGGCCAATGCACGGCCCACGGTAGATTTTCCGCTGGAGGGCATCCCGATGAGGGCCACGTTGAGCATATCGCGGCGGAGTGCGGCAGTGACGCGGCGGATCTCCCCTGCTGCGTCGTCGAACTTCCGGCTGAGGAAGTATTCGGCGGCATACACGGCCTGCGCCACCAGCATCTCGAGGCCGCCCACAGCCACCGGGACTCCGGCCTCCTCGGCCCGCAGGATGAGTTCGGTCTTATCAGGGTTATACACCACGTCCAGCACCGCTTCCAGCCCGGGCATTTTTGCCACGTCCAGACTGCACACGCCCACGTTGGGGTACATTCCGGCGGGGGTGGTGTTGATGACGATCTGTGCGCCGCTGAACACAGCCTCTTCATAGGAGAGCTGGCCTTTGGCGGCGTCGGGCGTCCGGCTGACGGTGAGCACCCTGGCCGCGCCCTTGTCGCGGGCGACGGCGCTGGTGGTGTTGTGGGTGCCGCCGGTGCCGAGGATGAGGACGGTCTTGCCCGCAAAATCGACGCCGTGGGCGTCGCACAGGTGGGCAAAGCCGAGATAATCGGTGTTGTAGCCGTAGAGCAGGCCGTTCTTGTTGACCACAGTGTTCACCGCGCCGATGGCCTTGGCACGGGGGTCGATGTAGGTGCAGTATTCCATCACCAGCCGCTTATAGGGGATGGTGACATTGATGGCCTTGAACTGCCGCTTGGTGAGGAAGGCCCGGGCCTCCTCTTCGGTGGGCAGTGGGCAGAGGTCGTAGCGGTAGCCGCAGAGCATCTCGTGGATGAGCTTCGAGTAGGAATGACCCAGTTTCGAGCCGATGAGTCCGTATTCCATCACAGTCCCTCCCTGCGGTAGCTGGTGGGCCGCTCCATCCATGCGGTGCCGTAGCGGGCGGTCATCAGATCGCCCACAGCCAGCGCGGCGGCGCAGGTCTGGACGATGGCAGCGCGAGGCACGATGCAGGGGTCATGACGGCCCTGAATGGAGAGGGGCGCGTCCTGCTTTGCAATGTAATCCACCGTCTCCTGCTCTTTGTAGATGCTGGGCGTCGGCTTGACAGCGGTGCGGAAGACCACGGGCATCCCATTGGAGATGCCGCCGTTGACCCCAGCGTTGTGGTTGGTGGCCGTGACCACTGAATCGCCCTTCATCCGGAAGGCGTCGTTGGCCTCCGAGCCTTTCAGGTCGGCGAAACCGAAGCCGGTGCCGAACTCGATGCCTTTGACGGCAGGCACGGAGAAGGCCATGTGGGAAAGCAGGCTCTCCACGCTGTCAAAGTACGGCTCGCCCACACCGGCAGGCAGGCCGAGGATAGCCGTCTCAAGGATGCCGCCCACGCTGTCGCCCTCCGCCCCGGCGGCGCGGATGGCCGCCTTCATCGGCTCTTCGACGGAGGCATCCAGCAGCGCGAAGCCCTCGCCCTTATTTTCCAGCACGCTGACCTGCGCGGCCAGCGCGGCGGTATCGTCCAGCGCAAAGGGCGTATCGGAGATGCCGGCACAGCGGGCGATGTGGGTGGTGATGTCGATGCCGGCGCGGCCCAGCGCGCCCAGCACGATGGCTCCGCCTGCCACCAGCGCGGCGGTGATCCGGCCCGAGAAGTGCCCGCCGCCCCGGGCGTCCTGAAAGCCGTGGTATTTGGCGTAGGCGGTATAGTCCGCGTGGCCGGGGCGGAGAAGGTCGGCGGTCTTGGCGTAGTCGCCGCTGCGGGTGTTCTGGTTCTCGATCATCAGGGCGATGGCCGTGCCGGTGGTGTGACCGTTCACGACGCCGGAGAGCAGCTGTACGTTATCAGCCTCCACGCGGGGCGTCGAAAGCCCGTCGCCCCGGGCGCGGCGCTTATCCATGCAGGCGGCAATGAATCCCTCATCCACCGGCACCCCTGCGGCCATGCCGTCCAGCACGCCGCCGATGGCCCGGCCATGGCTCTCGCCGAAGATGGTCAGTGCCAATGCGCTGCCAAAGGTGTTTTTCATGGCTCAGTCCTCCATGCCCAGCAGGGGGCGCAGACCCTCCACCGGGATGGTCTCCGCGCGCCAGCAGCCCAGACCCGGCACCTTGATGACGGTGATCTGTCCGCCCTGCGCCTTCTTGTCGTGGAGCATCTCGGCGTAGACTTTATCCTTATTGTAGGCGGTGCGCAGGGGCAGGCCCAGACGGCGGTAGACCGCACGGACGCGCTTCTGCAATGCCTTGGATTCGATCATGGGCAGCATCCCCAGCGCCACGCATTCGCCGTGGTAGAGGCCCACGGTGCGGCGTCCCTTGACGCCCTTGACGGCCTCGATGCCGTGGCCGATGGTGTGGCCGAAGTTGAGGGCCTTGCGCATCCCGTGCTCCGTCTCGTCCTGCTCGACGATGCTCTTTTTGAAACGGAGGCTGCGGTAGATGATCTCGCCGATCTGCCCGTCGATGTCGCCCTTCTCAAAGATGGCGAACAGCTCCGGGTCGGCCAGCAGGCTGGCCTTCACCGACTCGGCCAGACCGTTGATGTACTGGCGGCGGGGCAGGGTGGCGAGGGTGCTGGGGTCTACGATGACCAGCTTGGGCTGCCAGAAGGAACCGACGATGTTTTTCGTCTCCCCCAGATCCACCGCCGTCTTGCCGCCGATAGAGGAGTCGATCATGGAGAGAGTGGTGGTGGGGCAGTTGATGAAGTCGATGCCGCGCATATAGATGGAAGCGGCAAAACCCGCCAGGTCGCCCACAACGCCGCCGCCCACGGCGATGACGAGGTCGCCGCGGCCCATGTTGAACTCCAGCATCTGGCGCAGGACACTTTCCAGAATCTTCATGCTCTTGCTGGCCTCACCCTGCGGCACGGTGATGATCTTTGCGTCGCGGCACTGGTCGGCCACCCGCTGGGCGTACTCTGCCGGGACGCCTGCGTCCGTCACCACAGCCACCCGGCGGTCGAGGCGGGCAAACTGGTACAGATTTTCCAGTGCGCCGTTTTTCAGGATGATGTCATAGCTGCGCTCACCCAGATTCATGGTGAGCTTTGTGCCGATAAATCCACTCATTTCGTATACACTCCTAACAGCCGCACGGTGCGGCAGGTATGATCCAGCTCGCGCAGAAGCGCGCGGCGGTCTCGTCGTCGGCGGGGGTCGCCCACCAGCTCGACGTAAAAATAGTAATCGAAGGGAACATGGGGCAGCGGACGGCTCTTGATGGATTCCATGTCGTAGCCGAACCGGCCGATGACCTGAATGACCTCAGCCAGCTTGCCGGGCTTGTTGTCCAGCGTGAAGAGCAGCGAGAAGCGGTTGCCCCCGGTGGGCTTTTCGCGGCTGAGGACGATGAAGCGGGTGGTGTTGTCGCCGTCGGTGTTGATGCTGGGCACAAGGACCTCCAGCCCGTAGAGGGCAGCGGTCTCCGCGCTGGCGATGGCGGCTTGGGACGGGTCGCCGGACTCTGCCACGAACTTTGCCGCCATGGCCGTATTCGGCATGGCTGTGGCGGGCAGATGGAACTGCTTTAAGAACGTCTCGCTCTGGGCGATGGCCTGCTGATGGCTGTAGACGTGCCTGAGCTGGGCCAGCTGGGTGCCGGGCAGGACGAGCAGGTTCTGGGAGATGGGCAGGTCGTAGACGTCCACCACCCACAGCTCCGGGTAGTTATAGCACAGGTCCAGCACGGCGGAGACATCGCCCGCGTGGCTGTTCTCGAAGGGCACGACGCCGTGGGCGGCGTCCCCCCGCCGGACGGCCTCGAAGACCTCGTCCCACGTCGGGCAGCTCACGGCCTCCGCGTGGGGGAAGAGCGCCCGCAGCGCGATGTGGGCAAAAGCGCCCTCCACGCCCTGATAGGCGGCGCGATTCTCGCCCAGCACCTCCGCCTCGTACTGCTTGGCGACGTCCATCATGTTCTGGACATGGTCTTTATAGTAAGGCCGGAGGGCAGCGTTCTGGATGCGGGCCGCAGCCTTTTCCAGCACCACCGCCTCCCGTGCGGCGTCATAGACCGGCAGGCCGTGGGCCTGCTTGTATTGGGCGACGCTGAGCACGGCGGCCATCCGCCGCTCAAACAGGGCGGCCAGCTGCGCATCCACCGCGTCGATCTCGGCGCGGGCTTGTTCCAGTGTGTCCATCTTTCCACATCCTTTGGGTAAAATTTCAGTTCTTACAGTGATGATACCTAGTAAGTATACCATAACCCGGACAAGGAAACAACAAGCCCGGCTCTCTTTGAGGGTGGATAATATTTCAAATCCAGGGCCGTCAACGCGAAGAGATTGCAACAGGGGGACCCGTCTGTTTCCGGGACCTGCGCTGTATTTTATGCCCTGCGCCCTCCTATTACTCTGCGCTAATATCTGACATAAAAACCATAAATTTGACTTTATACCACGCCGCGGACAGGGCAACTCCTCCAAGACCTGTCAGGGCAACACCATCCGCCGCAACGCACAGGACATCAAGGAACTCATCGACCATCTCGGTCTGGAGCATGTCGTCCTGCTGGGCTGGTCGCTGGCCTCCTCCATCGTTGTCAGCTATGCAGCCGAATTTGAGCAGTACAAGCTCAACGGCCTCGTGACGATGGACGGCTCGCTGTATCCGTTCTCGGACGCCGACTGGAACCACCACCGCGGCCGTGACTACAACCTGCAGAACTGGTTCGACACCTACCTGCCTCTTTACTACGACCCCAAGCTCTTCTACGACAAATTCATCGCCCGCGTTTCCTGTGCGGAGGGGAATGGACGATGAGATTCGGGCCTGGTTCGAGGCCGAGTGCAAAAAGACGATGCCCTGGACGGCGCTGGAACTGCACTACGACTTCTGCCTGACCGATAATTTCAGCAATCTGAAAAAGATCACCGTTCCTTACGCCGTATTCGGCGCACAGTCCAAAGCCTACGGTCTGGACATGGTAGACCGCTTTGCTGCCGAAGTGCAGGGCTACAGTGAGGCCCACAAGTTCTACAAGAGCGGCCACCTGATGTTCCTGTACGAGGCGGAAAAGTTCAACGCCTGTCTCGCTGACTTTGTGCGGAAAGCCGACGCGCTCTCCCGCCAAAAATAAAAACACCACACGAAAAAGGAGGAAAAAACAATGCTGCTCGCGCTCACAGGTTTCGTCATGATAGGCCTGCTGATGTACTTCCTGCTGAAGGGAAAGGCCATCCCCGTGACCCTTTTCGTCGTCCTTCCCATCATCGGTGCACTCATCAACGGCTTCGGCATCGCAGACATCACCGATTACATCAAATCCGGCGTCTCCACCACCTGGGGAATGGCCGCCCTGTTCGTCTTCGTCATCACCTACTTTGGCATCATGACCGATGTCGGTATGTTTGATAAGCTGGTCAAAAAGCTCATCAAGATCGCCAACGGCCGGGTATTGGGCATCCTTCTGGTCGTCGTCCTCGTCTCCATCCTGGGCCATCTGGACGGCAACAGCCCCACGACCTACCTCATCGTCATCCCCGCAATGGCACCCCTGTGCAAAAAGCTGAACATCCGCATCAGCACCATCATGATGGTCTGCACAGCCACCATCACCGTCATGAACCTCGTACCCTGGGGCGGCGTGCTCAACCGTCAGTCCATCACGCTGGCGATGGATTCCAACGAGTTGTGGCATATGTATCTGCCCCTGCAGGTCTGCGGCCTCGTCTGCTGTGTCGGTCTGGCCGTTATCATGGCTCGTGTCGAAGTCAAGCGCGGTGCCGGTAAGATCGATGTCTCTGCCACGCAGGAAGAAGAAGCTGAAGTCGTAGATAAAGCCGCTGCGAAGCTCCTTCGCCCCAAGCTGCTCTGGTACAACGTCCTGCTGACTGTCGTCGTCTTCGTGCTCCTCTTCACCACCAAGCTTCCCAACTACTTTATCTTCATGCTGGGCTGCGTGTTCGCCCTTGTCGTCAACTTCCCTGACCCCAAAGAGCAGGAAGCCCGTCTCGCCGCACACGCTCCCAAAGCCATCTCCCTGGTCGCCACCGTTCTGGCCGCCGGCGTCATGGTCGGCATCCTGAACAATACCGGCATGATCGTCGCCATGGCAGAGTTCATCATCAACATCCTGCCCGCCGCACTGGCCAAGCATCTGCACCTAGTCTTTGCCTTCCTGGGCGGCTTCATCGGTCTGGCCGTCTCTCCTGACCCACTGTACTACGGCATCCTGCCCGTTCTTATCGAGGTCTGCGGTAACTACGGCATCCCTGCCACCAGCGTCGCCATCGCATTCGGCGTCGGCGCAGACTCCTGCTTCACGATGGCACCGGTCATCGCCTCCACCTACCTCGGCCTGGCCGTGTCCGGTATGTCCCTGAAGGACGTCATGAAGACCAACTTCCTCCCCCACTGGATCATCGGCCTCATCATGATCGTCTTCGGCTGCCTCATCGGCACCATTGTCGTCTGAACCGCATTCTCGCTCCTTCCTCTTCCCGGAACTGGCCGGTGCTCTGCATCGGCCAGTTCCGCTTTTCATTTTTCCCATTTTGCGCTATGATAAAAGCGACGAAACGCCCTCTCTGGCAGAATGGAGCTGTCTCATGGAATACCGAGATTTTGAATATGTTCTAACCATCTATCAGGAAAAAAAGCCTCTCGAAAGCCGCCGAAAAGCTCTATATCACCCAGCCTGCCCTCAGCATTTTCCTCACACGGCTGGAAACGCAGCTTCAGACCCGGCTTTTCGAGCGCACCAAACGTGGACTTGTCCCTACCTACGCAGGCCAGAAATACATCGAATTTGCCCGTCAGTCCATCGCGCTTGGCCACAGCTTCGACCAGGAGCTGTGTGAGATACAGGCCGAGCGCAAAGGCATCCTTCGTCTCGGGACTTCTCCCCATATCGGCTCCATCGTTCTGCCCGAGATGCTTTTTTTTCTTTCCAGAACCGCTATCCGAACATCCAGCTTGCCATCACAGAGGGGACTTCCCTCACGCTGGAAAAGCTCATCGACAACAACGAGCTGGATCTGGCGCTCATGCATCTTCCTCTGCTCTGCGAGCACGCAGGCTATACCCGCGTCAGCGACGACCGCTATGTCATGGCAATAGCGAAAGACAATCCCCTCACCCGCAAAGCCTACTCCAAACCCCTATCCTTCAGAACGTCACACCCTCCACTCCGGCCCGCTTTTTTTGCAGGAAACAGGGCTTTTTGGCAGGGCATGCTGAGATGCTTTGGTCTTCCCTGCTGCGGGGGTGCCGAACACCCGGCCAACACGGTCGGCACCGCATGGCTCAGGGATGCTGAGATGCTTTGCCTTCCCTTTGAGGGGTACCGCCGTGGCCGTGACAGCGCCTTCGGTCAGCTTCTGCCAGAATTCTTCGCCTCCTGCGAGGTTATCCGCAGTGCCGCTGTTCCACGCGCCCCGCATTCCCACATAGAACTGGGACATATACTCCTGACTGGAACCACTCCTGCTCTGGGTGGTGTCGGGGCCGTAGTCACCGAGGTCGAGGCTGTCCAGGACCGGGCAGTCGTCCCACCTGTACACCATGTTCCACCAGTCCTCGTCGCTGTCGGCGGCGGGCAGAGTGCCGTCGAGATACCGCAGCGAGCCGGTGCTCTCCTCAAAGCCCGCCGGGTCCCAGAGCAGAAAGACGGAGCTAAGGCCGCCCTGCACATCGGCGGCAAGCTTGGTGGTGCCCGCCATGGTCAGGTAGGCGTCGCTCTCGGTCTGGGTCTCCCCCTCGGCGTAATCGAGGGTGTAGACGTTCAGGGTCACGACCACCTTGCCGTCGCCGTTGCGGTCCTCGCCGTAGTCCGCCAGAGCTTCCTGCAAGGCGTTCACGGTGTCCTCGGGCAGGTAGTAGGGAGGCCACCACGGCCACATTGTAGTCGGGCCTGGTAACGAAGAAATACTGTCCGATGAAGTTGTATGCCACAAAAGCCGCGGCGATGCCGATGATGATGACCCATTTCAGGTTATAGTCCCACCAGTTGGCCCAGCGCTCCTTGCGGGTGTACTGTTTTTCCCTGCGGGGGGCGATGTCCTTCGGGTCGATGTCGCGCTCGTAACGGTAGCTTGCCATGCGGCAGTGTCCTCCCAAAAAGTTTTAGCTGTGCCAGAATGGTCTGGCGGACGGCGGCGGGCAGTTCCTTCTGCTCAGCGCGGCTCATGCCCGCCGTCTGGATGGGCGGCAGCACCCGGATGCATACCGTGCCGGGGTCGTCCGGTTGCCGTGGCCCTCAAACAGCCCCCGCGCGCCGGAGATGGCCACCGGCACCACGGGCACCCCCGTCTTGATGGCAATGCGGAAGGCACCGGCCTTGAACTCGCCCGCGCCGCCCTCTTCGCCCTTGTAGCGGGTGCCCTCCGGGAAGATGATGAAGCTCCGGCCGCTCTCCACGATGGCGGTGGCGTCGTTGAGGGCGCGCACTGAGGCGCGGACGTCATCGCGCTGGACGAAGACACAGCCCAGAAGCTTCATCCAGCGGTTGAGCAGAGGAATTTTTCCCAGCTCTTCCTTGGCGAGGATGCCGTAGGGCTCATCGAGGCCGGCCAGCAGCAGCGGGATGTCATAGTAGCTGCGGTGGTTCGCCACAAAAACGCAGGGGCCATCCTTCGGGATGTTGTCCAGTCCCTCGACGCTGAGCCGGACGCCGGTGACGTTCAGGATGCCTTTGCTCCAATGGGGGATGTGCTTTTTTACCAGCTGGCGCACCGTCTCGGTGTCGCCTGCGGCCAGCGCACGCTCGGCTTTGCACAGCACACTGTAATGGACGATCATGTACCCAAACAGATAAACGAATAACGCAATGGTGCGGAAAATGCTCACAGAGCGATACCTCCTTCTGGCTCAAAAAGCCGTCTCTATTGTATCACACTCCGCCCCAAAAAGGGAGAGGAAATACTTTTTTTACATTTAGAGGGCTTTGCGGCTTGCAAAATCCACAAAATCCGGGTATATTTATAATCAGAAAGCCAGCACAATGGCGTTTCCTGCCAAAACCGTGCTGTGCAATGTAAGCCGTCTTTCGGGACGGCGAGAGAGGATATCCACACAACATGAGTCTGTTCCCTTCTGCAAACGATTTCAAGTCCGGGCCGGGCGTCGAAAAGGACGCCCCCCGCAAGACCGGCGTAGGCCGCTTCTTCGAGCTGGTGGGCCGGGATATGAGCGGGATGTTCCTTGCCAACCTGCTCACCTGTCTGGGCTTTCTGCCGGTCATCTGTCTGGTGTACATCGGCTTCCTGATGAACAACCTGCCGGTCATGCTCATCAGCGCCGCCGTGGGCGGCATTCTGGCCGGGCCGGTGCTGGCGGGGATGTACGACACCGTGCTGCGCGCCCTGCGCGACGAGGCCGGCTACTGGTGGGCCACCTACCGCAAGGCTTTCAAGCAGAACTTCAAAGCCAGCATCCTGCCGGGCGTGCTCTACTGCGTCGTGGTCACGGTGCAGATCTTCCTCGTGTATTTCTGCTTCAACATGCTGTACCACGGCACCAACGTGGGGGTGGGCATGTGGGTGGCCACGGTGCTGAACCTGCTGATCTTCCACATGCTCTTCGCCTATTTCTGGCCCCAGATCGTCCTGCTGGACCAGCCCCTCGGCCAGACCCTCAAAAACAGCGTCAACTGCATGATCGCCTTCCTGCCCCACGCGCTGGCGGCGTCCCTCGTGACGGTGCTGTTCTGGGGCCTCGTCATCCTCTGTATGCCGCTGGGCCTTCTGCTCATGCTGGTGTTCGGCTTCTGGTTCCAGGTGGAGATCACCAGCCAGATCGTCTACGGCGACCTCGACCGGGTGTTCCACATCGAGGAGAACATCCGCAGGCTCCACGACGCCGAGTATGAGGCCGAGATGGCCTCGGAGCGCAGTGACGGCGAAGAATAAACAGCGCAGCAGCGCGGAAAGGGGATGCGTGCAATGGAACAGCGGAACAATCTGGTGCTGCAGGGCACGGAGACGTTTTCCCGCGGACAGCTCGATAATGTAGCGCTGGACAACGCAGCGTCGTGCTGGACAGCGTGGCCGGGCGGTACCTGCAATACGGCAGCTACACGACGCCCGAGTTCGCCATGCCGGCCTTCTGCAACCTGAACGTCAGCTGGAACGCCCACGCGCCCCAGAACACGATGGTGGAGGTGCGCTGCCGCGTCTACGCAGGCGGCAGCTGGACGGGCTGGATGAGCTTTGGCAAGTGGGCGCCGGATTACCCCCGGGCCAGCATCAGCACCCACAGCGACGACGGCCTTATCTTCCTGATGGGCGACACCGTGACGGTGGCGCTGCCCGGCGGCGGCACCGGCGTCCAGCTTCAGGTCAATCTTTCGACCAACGACGATAAAGTCACCCCGGCGCTCCGGCTGCTGGCGGCGGCGGTCCGCCCCCTCGCGTGGGAAAAGCAGAGGCGGCCACCCCATCAACCGCCGCCTCTACTTACCGGAATACTGCCTCTCCGCCCATGACCCCAGCTTTGGCCGGGACATGGACCTGCCGCTGGTGATGGCGGCCCTGATGAACCGCTGGGGCGAGGACATCCTGCCCGAAGAGGTGGCCTACGTCATGGAGGACAAGACCACCGGCAGCACCAGCAACGGTGCTTTCGCCGCCGCGGCAGCGGGCTGCTGCGGTTTTCCCTGCTGGCAGGCGTGGATGGACCTGCAGGACCTGCGGGAGCAGATACACGACGGCTGTTCCGTGGCCGTGCGCATCGAGCGCCGCATCCGTGGCCAGCGGGACCCCATCGGGGTCTGGATGGGTCTGCGGGGCTTCGGCCACGACGACGCGGTCCTCGCCGATTATGTCCTGCTCAACGACCCCACCGCCGACAGCGACGGGGCCGTGAACTGCACGATGGCGGTGACGGATTTTGCCCGCTACTTCACCGGGCGGGCCATCGCTCTCCGCCCCAAGCCCCGGAACACCGAGGCCAACCGCCCCCGGCGGGTCTCCTGCGACTTTGTGTACAGTGCCGAGGATGACTGCTGGTATCTGGCTCAGAAAGGCCAGCGGCAGCTGCTCCCGGCCGAATTTTCCGGCTGGGCGGCCTGCAGCCCTCACGACGGAGTAGCCCACGCCACCACCGCCCACCGCACCTTCCGGCGGATGGAGCGGACACGGACCGGTGGCTTCCGTTTCCCGCCCGAGCAGACCGCCGCAGGCGGGCGGTGCAGCGTTTACATCGTGGACCATACCGGCACCATGCAGTTTGCAGAGGTGCGCCTGCCTGCGCCTCCGCCGCCCGCGCTGCCGCTATCAGAAGCAAACCAAAGCACCGCGCCTTCTGTCTCCTGAGAGGCAGCACAGCCAAGAGCTTTTTGGGATAAATCATCAATATGGGAGGAATACATTATGGCAAAGACGATCATCACTTTGGGCCGTGAGTACTGCACTGGCGGACGCTACATCGCAAAGGACGTGGCGCGCGCACTGGGCATCAAGCTCTACGACAAGGAGCTGATCACCATGGCAGCCAAAAATTCCGGACTGTCCGAGGAGGCCGTGCCGCCAGCGAGAAGCGGCACACCCACAGCCTGCTCTACAGCCTGTATACGATGGGCAACGACCTTCCTCTGGGCGATCAGGTCTTCATCCTGCAGAGCCGCATCATCAAGCAGCTGGCCGACGAAGGCCCCTGCGTCATCGTGGGCCGCTGCGGCGACTATGTCCTGCGCGACCGCAAGGATGTGCTGCGCGTCTTTGTCTACGCCCCCAAGGAGTGGCGTCTGGCTTACGGCAAGGAGAACAATATGCTGCAGGCCAAGGACGAAAAGGGCATCAAGGATGAGGTCGAGAAGACCGACCGCAACCGCGCAGCCTACTACAATTACTACACCCAGAACCGCTGGGGCGACGCCCACAACTACGATCTGGCCATCAACGCCGCACTGGGCCACGACACCTGCGTGCAGATGATCCTTGCCGCCGCAGAGGCCAAGGAAAAGTCGATGGAGGGCTGATGCCCGCCGCCTCGGAAAGGGCAAAATAAATAATGATGCTGCGTGGGTAGGGCGCTTTTGCGCTCTGCCCACGTTTGCGGCATAGAAAAAGCACCCCCAAGTTATCAACAGCAAAAGGAGAAACCGTGGAAAACAAGCAGTCCTTATCCTCTCCCGCCGGTGAGCGGGAAAACATCATGGGTACCATGGACATCAATCCTCTGCTCATCAAGCTCAGTGTACCGATGATGGTATCCATGCTGGTGCAGGCCCTCTACAACGTGGTGGACTCCATCTTCGTGTCCCACGTCAGCGAGAACGCCCTGACCGCCGTTTCGCTGGCGTTCTCATTGCAGAACGTCATGATCGCCGTAGGCGTCGGCACCGGCGTCGGCGTCAACGCCCTGCTGTCCAAGAGCCTCGGCGAAAAGAACCAGGAACGGGCCAACAAGACCGCCGAAAACGGCATTTTTCTGTCCCTGTGCAGCTACGCCGTCTTCCTCCTCATCGGCCTCACCTGCATGAAGCCCTACTTCTACGCCCAGACCTCGGACATGGACATCGCCCGGCAGGGCATCCTGTATCTGAGCGTCTGCTGCGTCCTCAGCCTCGGCCTCTTTACCCAGACCATGGGCGAGAAGCTGCTGGCCGCCACCGGCCGCACCCATCTGAGCATGATAAGCCAGCTGGTGGGCGCTGTCGTGAACATCGTTCTCGACCCCATCTTCATCTTCGGCTACTGCGGCGAGGCCCTGTCCGGCACCACCGGCGCTGCTGTGGCCACCGTCATCGGTCAGTTCTGCGGCGCGGGCATGACGCTGTACTTCAATCTCAACAAAAACCCCGACATCCAGATCAGCTTCCGGGGCTTCCGCCCCAGCGCCAAGACCATCGGCCGCATCTACACCGTCGGTCTGCCCAGCATCGCCATGCAGTGCGTGGGCAGCGTCATGACCTTCTTCATGAATCAGATCCTGATGGCCTTCTCGGCCACGGCTGTCGCCGTCTTCGGCGTCTACTTCAAGCTGCAGAGCTTCGTGTTCATGCCCATCTTCGGCATGAACAACGGTATGGTCCCCATCATCAGCTACAACTACGGCGCACGCAAGCCAGAGCGGGTCAAAAAGACCATCCGCCTCGCAGTCTTCTACGCCGAGTGCATCATGCTGGTGGGCTTCTGCATCTTCCAGTTCCTGCCGGATAAGCTGCTGGGCCTCTTTGCCGCCAGCGACGCCATGCTGGCCATCGGCATCCCGGCTCTGCGCATCATCTGCCCCCACTTCCTGCTGGCGGGCGCGGGCATCGTGCTCAGCTCGGTGTTTCAGGCACTGGGCAACGGCGTGTTCAGCCTCACCGTCTCCATCTGCCGCCAGCTGGTGGTGCTCATCCCCGCCGCATGGCTGCTGAGCCGTACCGGCGAGGTGAATATGGTCTGGTGGTCCTTCATCATCGCCGAAGTGGTCAGCCTGACCCTGAGCCTCATCTTCATGGCCCGCATCAACCGCACCGTCATCGTCCCGCTCTATGAGGAGCAGGACGCGGCTGTATAACCTGAAAGGAACGTGAACTCTATGGCAAAAAAGTTGAAGTGGAACCTCATCCTCATGAGCCTGCTCTATCTGGCACTGGGCATCTTTTTGCTGATGGTGCCCGGCACGGCCCTCAACGTGGTCTGCTACGCCCTGGGCGGCGTGGTACTGGCCTGCGCGGCAGTGCAGCTGGTGCGGTATTTTGTCGTAGAGCGTGGCGTGTTCCAGAGCCAGCTCACCCTCATCTCGGGGCTTGTCTGTCTGGCGCTGGGCGCGTTCCTCATCATCCGCAGCGACATCGTCGTCCGGGTGCTGCCCATCGTGTTCGGCCTGTTCATCATCTTCGACAGCCTTGGCCGCGTCCAGAACGCCCTTGAACTGCGCCGGTGTGAGTATTCGAGCTGGAAGATCTTCCTGCTGCTGGCGGTGCTCAGCGTCATTCTGGGCATCGTGATGGTGGTGGACCCCTTCGGCACGATGGAGACGCTGGTGATGGCCATCGGCCTCATCCTCATCCTGGAAGGCGCACTGAACCTGCTGAGTGCGCTGTACACCATGCTGGCCGTCCGGCGCTTTATAAAGCTGCATCCGGAGACCCAGTCCATGCTGGAAGCCATTACCGGCCAGGATCTGAACGGCGACGGCGTCATCGCCCCGGATGTCTCCCACGCAGATGTGGAGTCCACCGCTGTGGAACTCGACTATGTGGATGAGAGCGCCGAGGTGGAGCAGGAGAACAAATAACCTCTCCGTCATCGCTGCGCGATGCCACCTCTTCTATCGAGGAGGGCCCTGGCGTTCCGCTGCGCTTCTCGTAAAACATCGTAAGACTGACCTCTTTGCCAAAGGCTCCCCTCGGCAGGGGCAACAACGACGACCGCCGCCAGTGGCGGAAACAGGGAGTCGTTGTTGGGGCAGCGGCCAGCAAGACGCGCGCAATGCGCAGCAGATGCTGGGTGCCGCAACCCGGCCTTGTTGAGCGTTAGCGAGACTGAGAGGTTTTATCAATTCAATATAAAGGATAAAAAGAGTTATGGAAAAGTACGATCTCATCATCGTTGGTGCCGGCCCGGCCGGTATCTTCACCGCCGTGGAGCTGCTGCGCCGCGGCAGCAAGAAGCACATCCTGCTGGTGGAAAAAGGCAAGCCGGTGGAAAAGCGCCACTGCCCCAAGGCAGAGCTTGGCCACTGCGTCAACTGCCGCCCCACCTGCGCCATCACCACCGGCTTCTCCGGCGCGGGCGCATTCTCCGACGGCAAGCTGAGCCTCTCCTATGAGGTCGGCGGCGACCTGCCCAGCCTCATCGGCGAAGAATTTGCGCAGGAGCTGATCGACTACACCGACAAGATCTACCTCGAGTTCGGCGCTGACCCCCATGTGGAGGGTATCTACACCGGCGAGGACATCAAGGAGATCCGCAAGAACGCCATCCACGCCGGTCTGAAGCTGGTGGACTGCCCCATCCGCCACCTCGGCACCGAGAAGGCACAGCAGCTCTATCTCGCCATCCAGAACTATCTGGCTGACAACGGCGTGGAGATGCTCTTCTCCACCGAGTGCGAGAACATCATCCTCGAAGACGAGGAGTGCAAGGGCGTGCTGCTGCGTCAGGGCAGCGGCGAATCCCGGGCCGTCTACGGCGACACCGTGGTCATCGGCACCGGCCGCCGCGGCGCAGACTGGCTTGAGAAAATTTGTGCAGAGCACCATATCGCCCACAAGCCTGGCACCGTGGACATCGGTGTCCGCGTCGAGTGCCGCAACGAGGTCATGGAAAAGGTGAACAAGGTACTGTATGAGTCCAAGCTCATCGGCTACCCGAAGCCCTGGAAGAACAAGGTCCGCACCTTCTGCCAGAACCCCGGCGGCTTCGTGGCACAGGAGAACTACGACAACGACCTGGCCGTGGTCAATGGCCACAGCTTCAAGGAGAAGAAGAGCGAGAACACCAACCTCGCCATCCTCGTCTCCCACAACTTCACCGAGCCGTTCAACCAGCCCATCGCCTACGCCCAGAAGGTGGGCGAGCTGACCAATATGCTGGGCGCAGGCCACATCATGGTCCAGCGCTACGGCGACATCCTCGACGGCAAGCGCACATGGGCGAAGGAGCTGGCCCAGTCCAACGTCAAGCCCACCCTGAAGGACGCCGTGGCCGGCGACATCACCGCCGCCATGCCCTACCGCGCCATGACCAACATCATCGAGTTCATCAAGATGCTGGACATGGTCGTGCCCGGCTTTGCCGCCAACGAGACCCTGCTGTACAGCCCTGAGCTGAAGTTCTACTCCAACAAGGTCAAGATGGACGCAAACCTCGACACCAACATCAAGGGCCTGCACTGCCTCGGCGACTCCTCCGGCTGGACCCGCGGCCTGATGATGGCCTCCGTCATGGGCGTGCTGATGGGCCGCAAGCTGGCCGAGAAGGAAGGCTGCTGAGCTGCCATTCTGCACTAAGCTGCGCTGAATATTTGGTTCCCGATGCCTCTCCGCACTCTGCGGAGGGGCATTTTTTGCGCTTTCTGCGGCAAAACCGTGCAGGATACAAAAATCGGCAGAAAAAGTCAATTTCCGTCAACCCTGAAAATTTATTGGAATTTGAATTGATTTTCTTGGTCAAAACTGCTACAATCTTAGAAAGAAGTCTAGGCGGAATTGCGTCTTGCGCATAATGCAAGGAGGGATCACTTATGTGCGAAGCCCCCGGAAGCGTAGTAACTCTGCTATGTTCCGGCATCCAGCTTTACAGCGCCGAGCGGCGTATTGCGGACTGCATTCTTGCAGATGTAAAGCGGGCGTCCATGTGTACGTCAGCAGAACTGGCCCGTCTGAGCAGTTCGTCCGAGGCCACCATCACCCGGCTGTGCCACAAACTGGGATTCGAGAACTACCGCAAATTCCAGCTGGCGCTGGCACGGGACGCCATGGAGCAGCAGGAAGCCCAGCGTATGCGGGACGAAGGGCAGGACGAGCTGCATCAGGCCCTGCTGGACATTCAGGCCAACCGGGAAGAGGAGCTGCGGGCCACCATTCAGGCCATCGACACCCGGCAGCTGCGGCGGGTCCTCTCGCTGCTGCGCAGCTGCGAGGTCATCGAGGTGGTGTCTGAGGGCGGCGGTCTGCCGGTGGCCTTCGATGCCTCCATCCGGTTCAGCCACCTGGGCAAGCGGTGCGTTTCCAGCGCAGTCCACGAGAAGAACCTTGCCTTTGCTCAGACGCTGACCCCCAAAGACATCCTCATCGTGCTCTCGGCCTCCGGGCAGAGCGCCAGGCTGGAAGAGGTGTCCGCTGCCGCCAAAGGGCGGGATGTACCGGTGCTGCTCATCACCTGTGACAGCCACAGCCCGCTGGCCCAGCTGGCTGACTATGTGATGACGGCTTCCAACCGCGAACAGCGGCTCATCGAGGGCAGCCATGCGGCATCGCTGCTCTCGCCGAACGTCCTGATCGAGGTGCTCTACTACCTGCTGCGGATGGAAAATCTGTAAAAAACAAGCGCTGGCACCAATGTGCCAGCGTTTGTTTTTATCATTGAGCTCCAGATCACCGGCAGGATGACGTCCAGCGCGGCGGCTGGCTCTGCCACGAGGCGGCGGCTCTGGTTGAAGATGGCCTTTTCCAGCGTGTTGCGGGCGAGACGTCCATTGCCCGCCGTGCGGGCATCCTCTGCCTGCCGGCGCTCGTAGTAGCCCCGCAGCGGTTCCGTGCAGCTCTCGGCCAGCCTGTAGCCCTTGCCCCTCGCCAGCACATTCGTGATGTCCAGCAGCTCATCGGCAGTGTAGTCCGGGAACTCTATCTTGTTCGGGAAGCGGCTGGCAAGGCCGCTGTTGGCGGTCAGGAACGTCTCCATCTCCTTGGTGTAGCCCGCAAGGATGACCACCAGCTCGTCGCGGTGGTCTTCCATCCCCTTCACCAGCGTGTCGATGGCCTCGAGGCCGAAGCTGTCCTGCTCGCCCCGGTAGAGGCTGTAGGCCTCGTCGATGAAGAGGACGCCGCCCAGCGCGCTCTCGATGACGCTGTTGGTCAGGGGGGCGGTGTGGCCGGTGTAGCGGCCCACGAGGTCTCCCCGGCTCACCTCCACCAGCTGCCCGCCCTTGAGGGCGCCGATGGCCTTGAGGTACTTTGCCACCAGCCGGGCGATGGTGGTCTTGCCGGTGCCGGGGTTGCCGGTGAAGATCATGTGCATCGAGAGGCTGGCGGTCTTGCGTCCCGCCGCCGCCCGGCGCTGCTGCACCTGAATGTTATCGGCGAGGCCGAAGACGTATTCCTTCACCGGCCCGAGGCCCACGAGGCTGTTCAGCTCTTTCCTGATCTCTTCCACTGCGCCGGTATAGGCGGCGGGCAGCAGGTCGAAGAGCTTCTGGGGTCCGGCGTCGTTGAGGGCAAAGTTCAGGCCGTCCTCCCGGGCAGTCAGTGTGATCGTTCCGGTAAGCGCGGCATCTGTTTGCAGACAGTATTCGCTCAGAGCGCGGAATATTTTATCGCAGCAGGCCGAAAGCCCCGCCGCACCCTGCTTCGGGCTGCACCGGGCCGCCACATAGTCCCGCACATCCGCGCCCGCCGACAGGGTCAGGCCGAGGCGGGTTTTCACTTTTGCGGCCAGCGCGTTGAGCTGCTGGGCCGCCAGCGCGGCGAGGTCTTCCCGGGCAAAGGGGGCCGTCTCGCAGACGTCGCCCAGCGCCGAGACGAAGGGCGCACCGAACCTGTCAGCCAGCGCCGCCCGGCCCTTCCGGGAGAAGAAGACGAGGTACTTGCCGCAGGGGGTGATGCGGCTCACCGCCCCGGGGGCAAGCGCCGTGCCCGCGTCCACAAGGATGCCCTCCTTGTTGACCAGATACCGGCTGGACAGGGGCGCACTGCCCCTGACGGCCAGGTCGGCCAGCGTCTTTAAAAAGCCGGGGCAGCAGCTCTCGTAGTGCTCAAAGACCACGATCTCGCCCGGCGCGTGGAGGGCGGCGTACAGGTCCTGCAAAAAGAGCTTTTCTGCCCCCGAGCCGGGGTAAAGCGCCAGATCCATAACGGCCAGCTTATCGCTCTGCAAAAGACCCCGGGCGGCCATGCAGCGGGCCGTCTCCGTCAGAGTGAAATGCCGCCCCGTGCCGGGCGCACCGCAGAGCAGGATGACGTTCCGGGCCGTGGGGGCCTCGGTCCCCAGCACGAAGGGCCGGCGCATCGCCCGCACGACGCCGTCTACGAAGGCGTCCTGCCCCAGCACTGTCTTTTTCACCTCAGCGGCCAGCCCTTCGAAGCTGCCCAGATGCTCCTGTCTGACTTCGGTGGTGCCTTTGGCCAGCAGGCCGTCGGCCTCCATATCTTCAAGCATCTTCCGGCTCTGGGCCAGCGCCTCCTGTGTGGTGTCTCTGCGCAGCTCGGCGTTCTGTTTTTTCAGCATTTCATCCAGCTTTTTCTGCTGCTCGAGCAGGGCTGCGTTCATATCAGGCAGACCGGGCTTTTCCGGCGGCGTTTTCTGCGTATCAAAGCGCAGTTTTCCTCCCGGGCCGAACACTCCGTTCATCAAGTTTTCCCAATCGTCGGTGTATGCCATCTGCCTGCCTCCGTCCTGCGTTTTTCCCAGTATAGTGTACTTTGCCTCCCTTTTGCAAGAAAAGTCTTGAAAATCCACGGGCAGGCGGGTACACTAATTTTATATTGATTTGATATGCGAAGGGAATGGAACGAAATGAAAACGCCCGCAGAGTGGAAAACGCTGTTCGAGAGCAGCGCCTTTGCACGGCAGACCAATTACAGCGGCCCGCTGGGGCCGGAATACAACCCCTCGGGCACCCGGCTGCGGCTCTGGGCGCCCACGGCGCAGAGCGTCTCGGTCAACCTCTACCGCCGGGGCGACGGCGGAGCCTGCATGGGCAGCCTGCCGCTGGAACAGCAGGGGCAGGGGCTGTGGTCGGTCTACCTGCCCGGCGACCAGCACGGACATTACTATACCTTTACCGTCGAGGTGGACGGCACAGCATACGAGACGGGCGACCCCTACGCCCGGACGGCAGGCGTCAACGGCCTGCGGAGCATGATTTTAGACGCGCCCCGCATCGACCCGCCCGACTGGAGCCACGACCACCGGGTCATCGTCCCGGCCTCCCGCCGGACAGTGTGGGAGGTCAGTGTCCGCGACTTCTCCCAAGACCCGGCCTCCGGCGTTCGGAATGCATGGCGGGGCAAATTCATGGCCTTTACCCAGAAGGGGACCACCCTTTCTTCCGCCGGCACCTTCCCCACCTGCCTCGACTATCTCAAACGGCTGGGGGTGGGCTATGTCCAGCTGATGCCCATTTTCGACTTCGGCAGCGTGGACGAGAGCCGCCCCCTCACCCGGCAGTATAACTGGGGCTACGACCCCACCAACTACAACGTCCCCGAGGGCAGCTACTCCACCGACCCCTCCAAGGGCGAAGTGCGGGTGCGGGAGTGCAAGGAGATGATCGCCGCCCTCCACGCGGCGGGCATCGGCGTCGTCATGGATGTGGTGTATAACCATATGTACCGCAGCGAAAACCCGCTGAACAGCACCGTGCCCTACTATTTCTTCCGGCAGAACCCGGACGGCAGCTTCTCCAACGGCAGCGGCTGCGGCAACGAGTTTGCCAGCGAGCGGCCCATGGCCCGGAAATACCTCATCGACTCGGTGCTCTACTGGGCGCAGGAATATCACATCGACGGCTTCCGCTTCGACCTCATGGGCCTCTACGACGTGGACACCATGAACGAGCTGCGGGCCGCGCTGGACGCCCTGCCGTAGGCCGGGACATCCTGATGTACGGCGAGCCGTGGCAGGGCGGCGGGAGCCAGCTCCACCGCTACGAGGCCAACAAAGCCAACCTCGCCATGCTGTCCGAGCGCATCGGCATCTTCTGCGACAACACCCGCGACGTCATCAAGGGCGGTTGCTTCGACGCCCGGGAGCCGGGTTACGTCGAGGGCAGACCGGGCAGCTTCTGGGACATCGGCGGGGCCGTGTCCGCGTGGTGCCGCAGCGACAAACTGCCCGCCCATTCGCCCTCCCAAATCGTCAGCTATGTCTCTGCCCACGACAATTTCACTCTCTGGGATAAGCTGATGCTCGTCCGGTACGCCCGTCCCGAGTACACTGCCGCCGACTCGGCGGCACTGGCCCAGAACCGGCTGGCGGCGGGCATCTACCTCACCTGCATGGGGATGCCCTTCCTGCAGGCCGGCGAGGAGTTCGCCCGCACCAAAAAAGGTCAGGGCAACACCTACTGCTCTTCGCCCTCCCTCAACCGTCTGGACTGGAAGCGGGCCGCGCAGTTCCACGGTCTTGTGGACTATTACCGGGGCCTGCTGGGCCTGCGGGCGCAGTTCCCCCGCCTGAGCGCCTCGGACGCAGCCAGCCCGGCGGCCATCCGATTTTTCTCGCTGGAACAGCCCCTCGTGGGCTGGACTTTGCCTGCCGCACCCGGCGACAGCGCGGCATGGCGAGCACTCTGCGTCTTTTACAATCCCACGGAAGAAGAAAATCGGGTCCGCTTGCCCGACGGCCAGTGGAAATTGCTGAGCGACGGCGTATCGTCTGCGCTCTGGAAAGGTCCCAGCCGGGTCTGTGGCGGCGAAGTAACACTGCTGCCATACAGTGCAACGATTTTCGGCCAGGTATAATAAAAAAGCGGCCCGCCGCTTTGCGCGGCGAGCCACCCAATAATGTCCTGATTTAGCCCTGCGGGTTCTGCTGAGGTGCAGACTCGGCAGACTTCTCCTGACGAGATGCGCCGTTGGTGCCATTGCCGCTGTTGGCGGCGTTCTTTTCGCCCAGCGTCAGGCTGACAGTCTGCATCTGACCGTCGCGGGCGACGGTGATGGACAGGGTATCACCGGCAGAGTGCTCCTGCATCAGGGTGCCAAGGTCGGTCTTCTGGGCCACCTCGGTGTTGTCGATGCTGACGATGCGGTCGCCGGCCTTGAGGCCCGCCTTATCGGCAGGGCCGCCGGACACGACGTCCACGACGTAGATGCCGTAGGCGTTGACGCCCAGCTGTGCCGCCGTCTGTGCGTCGTTGACAGCCAGATAGGTGATGCCCATGTAGGGACGGCCCGTGACGTAGCCGTTCTCCAGCAGATCCTGCGCCACCTTGATGGCGTCGTTGATGGGGATGGCGAAGCCCAGACCTTCGGCGTCAGAGCTGGAAGACTTTGCGTTGACGATACCCACCAGCTCGCCGTTCATGTTGAACAGGCCGCCGCCGGAGTTGCCGGGGCTGACAGAAGCATCCATCTGAATAAGGGACATGGTGTTGACAGAGCTGGAGCTCTGGATGGAGACACTGCGGTTCAGGGCACTGACGATGCCGCTGGTAACGGTGCCGCCCAGCTCACCCAGGGGGTTGCCCACAGCCAGCACATTGTCGCCCACGGCCAGCGCATCGCTGTCGCCCACGATGGCGGGGGTCAGGCCGTCGGCCTCGATCTTGATGACTGCGATGTCGCTGGTGGAGTCCTCGCCGACGATGGTGGCGGGATAGTCCTTGTCGCCGATGGTGACGGTGATGTTGGAGGCACCCGACACGACGTGGTCACAGGTGAGGATATAGCCGTCCGAGCTGATGATGACGCCGCTGCCGGCACCGCTCTCCACCTGACTCTGGCCGTACCAGGACCACTGGGAGTAGACCACCTGCTCGGTGGTGATGACCACAACGCTGGGGCTGACGGTCTTGGCCACCTGTGCGGTGGTCATGCCGCTGGAAACAGAGGTGCCCCCTGCGGCGCTCTCCGAGTCTGCCGCAGCGCTGCTAGAGCGCTCCACCTGCTGGATGACGACCTTGCTGCCGCCGCCGAAGCGTGCGCCCACAAAGCCGCCCATAAAGCCCATGGCTGCGGCCAGCACCAGAGCGACGATGCTCTTTGCAGCCTTGCCTGCATTCTTCTTCGGCTTCTTCGGCGCGGCAGGGGCTGTGTTCTGCGGGCCTGCGGGGGGCGGCGTTGCGCCGCCGGAAGGCTGGGTGTTCTCGCTGAAGGTAGAAGCAGTGTTTGCGGTGTTCATGCCGCTGGAACCCACATTGGGGTAGCCGGTATCACCGGCAGGATTATTGGAAGAGGAATAGTCATATTCCCATTTGTTTTCATCCATCGTGATTACTTCCTTTCTAAGGGATATGGTCGGGGAAGAGCTTTTTCGCTCCTCTCCGGCACGATTTTATTCTATCTGCTAATTGTGAAAATCAATCGTTTCCCCCGTGAAGAATGTGTGAAATCAGAAGTTGTTTCCATAGCCAGAGTGCGCCGGATAAACGAGATTTTTTGCCCGCAGGCAAGGCGATTTTCCGCAGCAATCCTGACGGATTGCAAGGGAAAGCAACGCAGAATGCGGTCAAAAAAGCCGTTCAGACGGTGTGCAATGGTTATGGAAACAGCTTCCAAGTCCTAAGGAGTTTCTATGAAAATCAGCGCCACTCAAACGGGCTTTGCCCTTTATAAAGAGGCCGACGTCATCGGCCGGTGCGGCGTCACGCCCACCCCAAAAGGCGCGGACATCACGGCCCTGTCCGTCCTGCCCCAGTGGCGGCGGAAGGGCTACGGCTCCTACCTGTTAAAAGAGATATTGCGCCGGTTCGGCGGTTATGACCGGGAGGCTGCGACGGTGTTCACCGCGCCCCCCTGCCCGCCGACGAGGGCGAAGGGCTGTTCTGGAAAAAATTCGGCTTTGTGCCTGAGGATGGGCGGCTCGTCCGCCGCCGCACCCCGACCTGACGGCGGTGCGCTTCGTGCAGGACTATCTTGCCGCCCATCTCCCCCACCCGAAGCTCTGCATCGACGCCACCTGCGGCAACGGCGGCGACACGGCCTTCCTCTGCCGCCTCGCCGGCCCGGAGGGCCGGGTGCTGGGCTTCGACATCCAGCCCGAGGCCATCGCCTCCACCCGCGTCCGGCTCGAAACGCAGGGCCTCGCCGCGGAGCTATTCTGCGACAGCCACGCAAACCTCTTACACCATGCCCGGCCCGGCACAGCGGACATCGTGATGTTCAACTTCGGCTGGCTGCCCGGGGCCGACCACAGCGTCTTCTCCACAGCAGACAGCAGCATCCCCGCGCTGGAAGCGGCCCTTGCGGCGCTGCGCCCGGGCGGCGTGCTCAGCGCCATCCTCTACAGCGGCCGCGTCATCGGCACGGACGAAAAGCAGAGCATCCTCGGCTGGCTGCGGGCTCTCCCGCTGGAAAAATATACCGTACTGGTGTGCGATTTTGCCAACTGGGCCGACACCGCGCCCCTGCCCTGCCTTGTTCTGAAAAAATAGCAAAAACTCTTGCATCCATGTGTATTTTCTGCTAAAATAAGCGTTGTATGTAATTTTATAGGAGAGTTTCCCATGTAAACGGACCCTATTGTTTGCTGATACATCCACCCGGCCCTTCGCAGGGCCGCATCTCAGGAGAACGAAACTTATATGACAAATCGTGAAGAGATCAAGCGCCGCCGGACGTTTGCGATCATCAGCCACCCCGACGCGGGCAAAACCACGCTGACCGAAAAGCTGCTGCTGTACGGCGGAGCCATCAATCAGGCAGGCTCTGTCAAGGGCAAGCAGAGCGCAAAGCACGCCACGTCCGACTGGATGGACATCGAGAAGCAGCGCGGCATCTCGGTCACATCCTCTGTCCTGCAGTTCAACTACGCAGGCAAGTGCGTGAACATTCTGGACACCCCGGGCCATCAGGACTTCTCTGAGGACACCTACCGCACCCTGATGGCAGCCGACTCGGCTGTCATGGTCATCGACGCCGCAAAGGGCGTCGAGGCCCAGACCATCAAGCTGTTCAAGGTCTGCACCCTGCGCCATATCCCCATCTTCACCTTCATCAACAAGATGGACCGCGAGGCCCGCGACCCCTTCGAGCTGATGGAGAACATCGAAGAAATTCTGGGCATCAAGACCTACCCCATGAACTGGCCCATCGGCTGCGGCAAGGAGTTCAAGGGCGTGTTCGACCGCAACACCCGCAAAGTGCTTGCTCTCCAGCGACGGCCGCGCCAACGGCGTCAAGAAGGTCGAAGAGACCGAGGCCGAGCTGGGCGATGCCGCACTGGACGAGCTGCTGACCCCCTATCTGCACCAGCAGCTCGTGGACGAGATCGAGCTGCTGGACGGCGCTGCCGAGGAATTTGACCTCGACCGGGTGCTGCGCGGCGAGCTGAGTCCCGTCTTCTTCGGTTCTGCGCTGACCAACTTCGGCGTCGAGCCCTTCCTCGAAAACTTCCTCCGCCTCACCCCCACCCCGCTGGCCCGCGTGGACAGCCTGACCGGCGAGGCCGTTGACCCCTGCCGCGATGAGTTCTCTGCCTTCATCTTCAAAATTCAGGCCAACATGAACAAGGCCCACCGCGACCGTATCGCCTTCATGCGCATCTGCTCGGGCAAGTTCGAGCGCGGCATGGAAGCCTACCATGTGCAGGAGGGCAAGAACATCAAGCTGGCCACCGGCACCCAGCTGATGGCGCAGGACCGCGCCATCGTCGATGAAGCCTACGCAGGCGACATCATCGGCCTGTTTGACCCGGGCATCTTCTCCATCGGCGATACCCTGTGCACCGGCAAGAAGAAGGTGGAGTTCGCCGGCATCCCCACCTTCTCTCCCGAGCACTTTGCCCGCATCGAGCAGAAGGACACCATGAAGCGCAAGCAGTTCGTGAAGGGCATGGAGCAGATCGCTCAGGAGGGCGCTATCCAGATCTTCCGCGAAGTGGGCGGCGGCATGGAGGAAGTCGTGGTCGGCGTCGTGGGCGTGCTGCAGCTGGAAGTGCTGGAGTACCGTCTGAACACCGAGTACAACGTCGAGATCCGGATGCAGCAGCTCCCCTTCGAGCAGCTGCGCTGGATCCAGAACGACCCCGACACTTACGTCCTGCGCGACCTCGACCTCACCAGCGACACCAAGGCCGTCGAGGACATGAAGGGCAGCCGCCTGCTCCTGTTTACCTCCGATTGGGCCATCCGCTGGGCCGAAACGCACAATGAGACGTTAAAGCTGAGCGAATTTGGCAATATTTAAGTTACAGGTTCCCAAGAGCTGCTGTGCAGAAGACCTGCATGGCAGCTCTTTTTGGAATAAATCTAAAATGCAACAATATGTACCAGTCAGCGACAACACCCCCCTTCGCGGGGCGCTGCCGGAAAAGAAGGTAACGATTTATGGAAAAACGTAACATTGGCAAAAGCGGCCTCTCCGCACCATTTCTGGGGCTTGGCACCTGGGCCATCGGCGGCGGCAGCTGGTGGGGCGACAACGACGACGCCCTGTCGGTAAAAGCCATCGAGACTGCCGTGGAGCAGGGCATCACCTGGATAGACACCGCCCCCATCTACGGCCTTTACCACAGCGAAGAGGTGGTGGGCGAGGCTTTGCGCCACATCGACCGGGACAAGGTCATCCTCTCCACCAAGTGCGGCCTCGAGTGGCGGCACGAAAGCCCCGTTCTCCACAAGGTCGTGGACGGTGTGCAGACCTACCGCGACCTCTCCGCCAAGAGCATCATCGAGGATGTGGAAGACAGCCTGCGCCGCCTCGGCACCGACCATCTGGATGTGCTGTACACCCACTGGCAGACGACGGACCTCTCCATCTTCCCGCTGGAAGAGACCGTTGAGGCCATGATGAAGCTCAAAGAGCAGGGCAAGATCCGGGCCATCGGTGCATCCAACACCACCGCCGACCTCATCCGCGGCTACTGCAAGTACGGCCAGCTGGACGTCATTCAGGAGAAGTACAGCCTGCTGACCCGCCGCATCGAAAAGCAGCTGCTGCCCACCTGCAAGGAGCTGGGCGTGTCCATCCAGGCCTACTCTCCCTTGGAGCAGGGCCTGCTCACCGGCAAGGTGACGATGGACACCACCTATCCCGAGGGCAGCACCCGGAACACGAACCCCTGCTTCCAGCCTGCCCGCCGGGCACAGGCCATCCACCTGCTGGACAGCTGGGGCGACCTCTGCGAGAAGTACCACTGCACCAAGGCGCAGCTGGTCATCGCCCTGACGGCCCGGATGATCCCCGGCCTGCACGTCCTGTGTGGTGCACGGACGCCGGAGCAGGCCATCGACAATGCCGGTGCGCTCCACATCGCACTGGAAGGCGCCGACGCCGTCCAGATGAAGTGGGACGTGGACGCCATTTCCTGAGCAAAACCGCAGATATGAAACGAGCAGAGCCTCCACCGAAAGGTAGAGGCTCTGCTCGTTTTATATCTGGATTCTTTATGATAAACTGGAATTTATCCAACTTTTCCTTGAAAGCCTAAATTCTTCAAAGCATCTTCTCCAAACTTTGCAAAGTCACCTTCTGCACCAAAAGAAAAGAAAGGCTTCTTTACCACCAGTGGCAATAATATCTGCGCTCTGATACCCCTGATACTCGGATAACATAATTACTAAACTGGCATAACTTCCTGTTCGTAAAAACCAGTTTTCAAAAATTAATAGTAGTGTTTTGGTGTCTCCCAATTCACGTATAATTTCGTCTTTTTTCGAATTCCACATCGGAGAACTTACGTTTATCAAATTCTTCTTTGATTTTATTTTTGATTTCATCTAATTCATATCGTTTTTTAGCATACATTTCGACTTTCTTGCTTGCCATTGAAAACGCTCCTTTCAAATTCCGATTTGCCGACCTCACCCATTCTCTTTCCAGAACAGCCCGCCGCTGGTCTGGAAGAGCAGCCACGGATTCACGCTCTTGCTGCCGAGCTTGAAATCCATGGTCAGGTCTTCGCCCAATGCGCCCACAGCCTGCCCGCGCTCCACGCTCTGGCCCTCGCTCACCGCGAGAGCATCCAGCCCGTAGAGGTAGCTGCGCATCCCGCAGCCGTGGTCGATGACCACCGTGTTGCCGGTGAGGGCAAGGTTCCGGGCCAGCACCACCACGCCGTTGGCGGGGGCACGGCAGGGCTCGCCGGGGATGGTGTAGAGCTTGGTGGAGTTCGATTTGCTTCCCTGCTTGCCGTCGGTGACTTTGGTCTGGCCGAAATCCACGAGAGTCATATAATTCTCCGCCGGGCAGGCGAAGCCACCGCTCCACAGCTTTTCGCGGGCTGACTGCTCATAGAGGGGCCAGACGGCGTTGCGGAACTCGGTGTTGGCAGCTTCGGAGGCTTCCGGTTCGGCTTCGATTTCAACCGCGCCGAAGTCCTTCGGGATGACGGTGATGTTCTTCACCACCGTCTCGCCGCCCACGGTAAAGGTCACTTCGTGCGCACCGGCAGCGGCATTGTAGGCCGCCGGGATATAGGCGCGCCACCCGCTGCCCAGACGGACAGCCTGCACATTGCCCAGGTCTGTTTCCACCGTGGGAGCTGTCTCGCCCACCATGCCGGTGAAAGCCGCGGCCACCGTGCCGCCCTGCTCCATCCGTTCGGCGGAAAGCTCCACCTCGGCGCTGGCCTGCAGCGTAAAGCGGAAAGAGTAATAATACCAACCGATGGGCTTCGCGGGCTTTTCGAGCCGGACGTCCTGCCGCAGCTGGCCGGTGCTGCCGCCCTCGAACTGGGTGGCCAGCATATTTTCCGGCAGACGCCAGACGGTCAGCTCGGCCTTATAGTCGCCGTTGGCCGGGAACAAAAAATCGTCGTAGGTGGCCGCAGTCCCCTCGAAGACCACATTGCCCGCGCTGTCGGTGATGGTCAGCGGGCCGTAGCTGTACCACTCGGGCAGGGCGAAGGCCGGGTGGGCGTCGTAGAGGACGCCAAGCTTCTGCACCGTGAGGGTGCGGGGGCTGGCGAAGACTTTATCCACCTGCCCGCCCAGCAGCGGCACCTGCCAGCACCAGCCGTTGGGCTCCAGCTCCTGCCCGGCGAACTGCACCTTAGACGCGGGCTTCGCGCCCTCCGAGGTGAACGAATAACTCACGCCCAGCACCGCCGCAAGCAGCACCACGACGCCCAGCGCGACGCCGATGAGCCATAACAAAAGCCGCTTCATATGTACTCTCCTCCTAAAGTTTGGGCGCAAGCGCCTGAGAGGGTATAAAAAGGCGCACCGACACAGCCCTGTTACAGACTGCCGGTGCGCCCTTCGTCATTTTGTTCTGTTTCGGCCCGCGTTATTCGGCAGTATCCTCAGCGGGAGCAGCCTCTTCTGCAGCCTCGTCTTCGGTCTCAGCAGGCTCTTCCTCAGCGGGGGCGGCGGTATCCTCGCCGAACAGCAGACGCTCGTACTCGTCCAGCTCCTTCTCACGGCGGCGCAGATAAACAGCCACAGCGGCCAGCGCACCAGCCACAGCAGCCAGCGTTGCGATAACAGCGATCAGACAGGATTTCTTCATAGGTTCAGCACACTCCTTTTTGGTCGAACCAGCGGTCCAGCTATTTTCAGCGGTCGTTCCGCGGCACAGGCTCGGTCTATTCTGAAACTATTATACCCGGACTTCACGAAAATTACAACCAAAAAGGCAAAATTTTGCTTTTTTCAGAGTCCTGGCTTTTTCTTATACGCCTTGAATGCGCCGGGCAGGGTGTATTCGTTCTGCAGCTGTTCGCGGCTGGTCCAGACACAGCCCGCCGGGGCTTCCGCACTGCCGACGCAGACAGAATAGCCGTTCATCCGCCACTCGATGTGGCTGAAAATATGTTTTGCCGCCGGCAGAGGTTCGATGCCCTCACAGGCAAGGCCCAGCGCTTCCAGCCGGGCGCAGACTTCTTCGGCGCTGAGGGCTTCGCCCTCCCACAGAAGCGGCTGCCACAGACCGGCCAGCAGACCTTTTTGGGGCCGCTGTTGCAACAGGAAGCACCCTTCGGCGTCTTCGGCCAGCACTACCGTCACCGGCTCGATGCGCCGTGCTTTGGGCGCAGCCTTATGGGGCAGTTCCAGCGCCGTACCGGCCCTGCGGGCTTCACACAGAGAGGCCAGCGGACACTGCTCACAGAGCGGTGCGCCGTTCGGCACACAGACCAGTGCGCCCAGCTCCATCAGAGCCTGGTTGTAGTCGCCCGCCTTTTCGGGGGGCTGATGCTCCATGACCCGGGCCGTAAAAGCTCGTTTTACCGCCGGTTCTGTAATAACGCCCGGGTCATTATACAGTCTGGAAAACACCCGCAGCACATTTCCGTCCACGGCAGGCACGGCCAGCCCGAAGCTGATGGACGCGATGGCTCCCGCCGTGTAGTCCCCGATGCCGGGCAGGGCGCGGAGGGCGTCGTAGTCGGCCGGAAGCTCGCCGCCGTACTCCTCGCAGACGATGCGGGCGGCTTTCTGGAGGTTGCGCACCCGGCTGTAGTAGCCCAGACCCTCCCAGAGCTTGTGCAGCTTTTCTTCCTCGCAGGCCGCCAGCGCCGGGATGTCCGGCAGCGCCGCCAGAAAGCGCTCGTAATACGGCAGCGCCGCCGAGACGCGGGTCTGCTGCAGGATGATCTCGCTCAGCCAGACGTGGTAAGGGCTGGGGTCGGTGCGGAAGGGCAGGATGCGCTGGTTTCGGTAAAACCATTCCAGCAGGGCCGGGGCGATGTTTTCCACTTGTTTGGCTCTCCTTGTTGAAAATAAAAGAAAACCTCTCAGTCAAAGCCTGCGGCTTTGCCAGCTCCCCCTACCGAGGGGAGCCTCTGGCGAAAAGGAAAAGTTTCCCGTTCTGCCAAAGCCTCTCCTCGGTAGGAGAGGTGGCATCGCGCAGCGATGACGGAGAGGTTTCGTTACTGTTTAGAAACCGTAAGCCGTGCGGGGGAAGGGCAGCACGTCACGGATGTTCTGGATGCCCGTGAGGTACATGATCATGCGCTCGAAGCCCAGACCATAGCCTGCGTGCTCCACGCCGCCGAACTTGCGGAGGTTCAGGTACCAGTCGTAGCTGGACTTGTCCAGACCCAGCTCGTCCATACGGGTCACGAGCTTGTCGTAGTCCTCCTCACGCTGGCTGCCGCCGATGAGCTCGCCGATGCCGGGCACCAGCATATCGGCTGCGGCCACGGTCTTGCCGTCGGCGTTCTGCTTCATGTAGAAGCTCTTGATCTCCTTCGGGTAGTCGGTGACGAAGACAGGCTTCTTGAACACCACCTCGGTCAGGTAGCGCTCGTGCTCGGTCTGGATGTCCACGCCCCACTCCACGGGGAACTGGAACTTCTTGTTGTTCTTCTTCAGGATCTCGATGGCGTCGGTGTAGCTGATGCGGCCAAACTCGCTGTTTGCCACCAGCTCAAGGCGCTCGATGAGGCCCTTGTCGATGAACTGGTTGAAGAAAGCCATCTCATCGGGGCAGTTGTCCAGAACATAGCGGATGACGTACTTGGTCATGGCCTCGGCGGTGTCCATGTAGCCGTTCAAATCACAGAACGCCATCTCCGGCTCAATCATCCAGAACTCGGCGGCGTGGCGGGTGGTAAAGCTCTTCTCGGCGCGGAAGGTGGGACCAAAGGTGTACACCTTGCCGAACGCCATTGCCATGGCCTCGGCTTCCAGCTGGCCGGAAACGGTCAGGTTGACGGGCTTCTCGAAGAAGTCCTTGGTGTAATCGACGGTGCCGTCCTCGTTCTTGGGAACGTTGTCGAGGTCGAGGGTGGTGACGCGGAACATCTCGCCGGCACCCTCACAGTCGGAAGCGGTCAGCGGCGGAGAGTGGGCGTAGACGAAGCCGTTCTCCTGGAAGAACTTGTGGATGGCATACGCCGCCACGCTGCGGACGCGGAAAGCGGCGTTGAAGGTGTTGGTGCGGGGGCGCAGGGTGGGCATGGTGCGCAGATACTCCATGCTCATCTTCTTTTTCTGCAGCGGGTACTCGTCGGCGGGGCAGTCGCCCAGAATTTCCACGCTGTCGGCGTTCAGCTCGAAGGGCTGCTTTGCCTGCGGGGTCAGCACGATGCGGCCCACGACGCGCAGGCTGCTGTACAGGCCGGTGTGGACGACCTCATCGTAGTTTGCCAGCTTGCCGGATTCCAGCACGACCTGCAGGGTCTTGAAGCAGCCGCCGTCGGACAGGGCGATGAAGCCGATGTTCTTGGAGTCGCGGATGTTCTTTGCCCAGCCGCATACGGTGACGACCGTACCATCGGCGGGGGTGTTCTTGTACAGCGAAACGATCTCAGTGCGTTCCATAGTTTTTCTCCTTATCGATTTTACAAAAGAAAAAGACAGCTTTTCTCCCTGAAAGTTCAGGGCGAACAAGCTGTCTTGTAATGTCCGCGGTGCCACCTGAATTACCGGAAGTGTCCGGTCGCTCACGCGCTCAAGTAAAAGCGCTGCCCCGTTAACGCTGGGCCTGCGGCGCACCTACTGGCGGCGCATTTTTATCACTGCGCCCTGTTCAGCCTGCTGCTCCCGGGTGTTCGTTCACGCACCGTCCGCACACGGCTCCCAGCTCTGCCGCGCTCTCTGTGGCATTGTGATGCGCTACTTTTCCCAATCACTGCATTTACCATTAAAATATAGCACTTTGCCGCCGTTTCGTCAAGCATCCGGGCCAAGCAGCGCCTGCACAAGGCCGTTGGCCGCCAGCTGCCCGGCGTAGAGGGCCTCGTTGAGGTTATTGCCGTGGCCTCCTATCTCGATGAGCAGACTGCCGGTGGTGAGGTCCTGATTATAAAAGCGGTAGCTGAACAGCACCGGTCGGGTGAACCCGGGGTACATCCCCCTCCATGCTCCGCTCCCATGCGGCGGCGAAACGGAGGTTCTGCCGCCAGCCGGGCAGCCGGACGCTGCCGCCGTTGTCGCACCCGCAGATAATCATGACCTGCGCGGCCTGCCGCCCGTCCACGGTGCAGACCGGGGCCATCCGGGAACCGCCCTCTGTCTCGATGGCGTCCCGGTGGACGTCCAGCACCACCTTGATGCTCGGATACTGGGCCAAGTACCGCTGGACGACGGCCCGGCTGTTCTCGTAGCTGCCGGTGTAGCTGGGATAATCATTCAGGGTCTCGTCGTGGAGGGTGTTCAGCCCGGCGGCGTTGAGGGTGTCAGCCATCACCCGGCCCACGGCACACATATTCAGGTTCGTGTCGGTGGTACGGGCGCCGTCGCCGGGCGAATACCACAGCCCCGCCGAGAGGCGGTAGTCCTCAGTGGCGTGGGTGTGCATAATGAGGATCTGCGGGTCAGGGCTGTCCTTTTCGACGCCAAAGGGCAATGGGGCCTGTATCTCTGCTGCGATGTCCGCCGCAGTCTGTCGGGTGTTGTTCTTGATGCTGCCCGCGCCGCAGGCAACGTACTTTTCACCGCTGCCTTGCGGGTAATTTTTTTCAATCACTGCGCCCGCGCCTTCGGGCCGGGCGTCGTCCCCCAGAAGCTCCACAAGATAGTTTTCGATGCCGCCTGTCGGGGCGGCGGCATCGGGCTGAGAGGCGGCAGTCCCGGTGCTTTCAGGGGCGGCTTCGGCCACAGATGCGGCCTCCTCCTGTGCCGCGCCGGAGACGGCCTTTCGGCTCAGGGAGAGCGCCGTCTGCGCCGCCGGGACAGGCCCGGCGATGACCGCCGCCAGCCCCAGCACAAGGCTGTGGGCCATGATGGTCAGAGCCGCAAAAAGGGCCGCTGCGCCCAGAAAGGGCAGCAGATGGCTCTGCCCGGCCTCGCCATAGCGCATAGACTGCCCCCTCCCCCCTTTTGTTTTTCCATCCATACATATGAGCATCAGCGGGGTTTTATCCCGCCAGCCAGCAGAGCTGGGCGATGCTGAGCCTCGGCTGCAAGGCCCGGTTGATAGCCGCGCCCAGCAGCGCAGCCCCGTGGGCGATGACGCTGTCCAGCTCCCGGGGCGTCACGACGAGATCTTTGCCCTCCTGCGCCGCCATCAGGGTCGGGATGCCCGCCGCGATGACCGGCAGGCCCAGCCGGGCCGCGTCCAGATGCTTGCTGCTGCCGGGCTGGGCGGGGCAGAGGCCGGCGTCGGAAAATTGCAGCGTCCGGCCCAGACGCTGGGGTTCCGAAGAGCAGAGACTGTCCACGCAGATGAGGGCCGTGGGCCGCACTTCCCGCACCAGCGCACCGGCCAGCTGCTGCAGGCTCAGACCGGTGGACGCCGAGACGCCCGGAGCCACCGCCGCCACCGGGCGGATGCCCTTCACCGGCGGACAGCCTGCGCCCATCGTGACAAAAATTTTTCTGAACGGTGCGGGGGCCGAGGGCGTCAGCGGTGACCCGGCGGTTGCCCACGCCCAGCACCAGCACCGGCCCCTCCGGCGGCACAAGCGCCCGCAGCTCCTCCGCCGCCTGCTCAATGACTTCGGCGTCCCGCTCGTCCAGCACGCTGACGCTGGGCACTTCCAGCGTGACGTACCGCCCCCGGGGCTTTTCGAGGCCCTCCCGGGCGATCTCCACCCGCGTCACCGTCACGCCGCCCCGTTTTGCCGTGGCCGCGCGGACTCCGCCGGGCAGGTCAGCCGCGGCCGTGTAGAGCTCGTCCGCCATATCTGTCAAGCGCATGATTTTCCCTCTTTTCTGCTCTGTTTGCCGCCAAAAAGCCGTTTTTGGGGCCTTGCAGCACAAAAAGTATGGGAAAATCAAAACTTTTTGAAACAAAAATCGAAAAAATGCTTGCGCTGGAACGGCAAATATGGTATCATAAGGTGCGCTGTTATAGGTAGCCAAGGAGGTGGAACGAATGCCTAACATCAAATCTCAGAAGGACCGTGTCGTGCAGGCTGTTGCAGAGCAGGCTCACAACAAGGCCATTAAGACCAACCTGAAAACAGTCGTCAAGAAGGCAGACGCTGCCATCGATGCGAATGCCGCTGACAAGGACGCAACCGTCCTGGCTGCTGTTTCCGCGATCGACAAGGCTCGCGCTAAGGGTGTCATCAAGAAGAACACCGCAAGCCGCAAGATCAGCCGTATGGCAAAGCGTGCTAACAAGAACGCTTGATCGCAGTTTGATTGACGAACAAAACCTCTGTACCGGGACCCCGGTGCGGGGGTTTTTGTTTTTTATTTTTCGGGACGGTAAAGTGAGCTTGCGCGCTTTTGGCGCGGGGTGAGTTTTATTGTATGGCCAAATGGCTATGCGCTCCGCGCGGGCCAGAGGCAGCGCTGGTTTTTTCTTTAAGCTGGTTCTCGCTGGTGGCGCGGGGCTGGTTTTTTTTTTGGTCAAGTGGCTTGCGCTCCGCGCGGGCCAGAGGTAGAGCTGGTTTTTTCTTTAAGCTGGTTCGCGCGCTGGTGGCGCGGGGCTGGTTTTTTTTTTGGTCAAGTGGCTTGCGCTCCGCGCCCCCCCCCTACCCTCTGACTCCACTCTCCCGCAACGAGTTAAGGGCTGCACGCCCTTAACAATTCCAAAAGAGGTCGAAACGGAAAAATGCTGGAGATTCGCTTCGCTAAACGCTTTTTTTTAGTTTCCGCCGATTTGCTGCTTCGCAGCAGACTTTACGCCCTTGCTGGACATAACGTCCAGCAGAAACGTAACACCCTCGGCGAAGCCGTAAATCGGAGAAGTGAGAAAAATGCGTTTAGCGAAGCGGCTAGCATTTTTCCACTTCGACTTCCCCTTCGGGGTCTGAAAGGGGCGAGCAGCCCCTTTCTCGTGGATCCAGCGCGTCGAAATCGCTGGTGCTTTTCTGGTTCTCTTTTGGCACGCAAAAGAGAACTTAGCCCAATGCGAAAAAGCGCTCTGCCCCGCGCCACCGGCGCGAGAAAACGCTCTCCCATCATCACAGAAGAGCCTCCTCAGTAACAATATGTACCCTCCCCGGTTTCGCCATCAGCTCCTCCTCCGGCAGCGGCGGAGCCTTCTCCGCCCAGAGCCACCACCCGGCCCAGAGGACGGGGACTGCCGCCGCAAGAGCCAGCCCCGGCCAGAGCACAGCCGGATAACCCAGCGCCGCACTGCCGGGCCAGAACACCGCCGTTGCGCAGAGCGCCAGCGCCGTCCAGCCCTCCCAGAAGATCGTCGTCCATTGTGTTTCCTGTCGCATGGCTTTTCGCCTCCTTCTGGCCCCAATATAACGCACTCCGGGCAAAAAATGAGGCGAAACGGCCCGCCTTACACACAAAAATATCCCGGTTTGAGCCGGGATGTTTTTCTAATTCTGGTCGTGGCTCTTCCCCACCCACGAGCAGACGACTCCGCACACAAGGCTGGTGGTGATCCCTGCCGCGGCGGCAGTCAGCCCGCCGGTGAGGATGCCGATGGCCCCTTCCTCTTCGATGGCCGTCCGCACGCCTTTCGCCAGCAGATGGCCGAAGCCCAGCAGCGGCACGGTGGCCCCGCAGCCCGCGAACTCCGCCAGCGGCGCATACCATCCCACCGCCGAGAGAATGACGCCCGCCACCACATAGCCCGTCAGGATGCGGGCCGGGGTTAGGCCGGTGAGGTCGATGAGCAGCTGGCCGATGACGCAGATGCAGCCGCCCACCACGAAGGCCCAGAAGTAATTCATCCGTTTTCCTCCTTCTGCTGCGGGCTGCGCAGCTCCACGAGATGGGCGATTGCCGGGATGCTCTCCTTCTGCAAAAAGGTCGTCTGGCTCATCAGCGCGCCGGTGGCGATAAAGAGCACCCGCTTCTGGGTCCCCTTCTCGAGGCGGGGCAGGATATGCCCGCAGAGGACGGAGGCGCAGCAGCCCGGGCCGGAGCCGCCGCTCTTCACAGTTTGCTCGGCGGCATCGTAGAGGATGCAGCCGCAGTCCACATGGTTTTTGAGCAGAAGTCCCTCTGCCGTCAGCAGGTCGCGCAGGAGCTGGCTGCCCACATGGCCGAGGTCGCCGGTGTAGATACGGTCGAAGTCTGCCGGGGCACTGCCGGTGTCCTTCAGATAGCGCAAAAGGGTCGCGGCGGCAGCGGGGGCCATAGCCGCACCCATGTTGTTGATGTCTTTTATTTTATAGTCCTGCACCCGTCCGAAGGTGGCGGCGCAGAGCTGCACACCCTCACCGGCGGGCCGCAGCAGGCAGGCACCCGCCGCCGTAGCCGTCCACTGAGCGGTGGGGGTGCGTACAGCGCCGTAGCTCAGCGGGGTGCGGAACTGACGCTCTGCCGCACAGAAATGGCTGGACGTCATGGCCAGCAGGCCGTCGGCCATACCTGCACTGCACAGCGCCGCGCCGAGGCCCAGCGCTTCGGCCATCGTGCTGCAGGCCCCGAAGAGGCCGGCAAAGGGGATGCCCAGCTCCCGCAGGGCGTAGCTGGACGCGGTACACTGGGCCTGCAAGTCGCCCGCCAGCGCGAGGCTGACGTTATCCGGCGTCGTCTCCGCCTTTTTGAGGCAGAGCCGCGCCGCCCGCAGGGTCATTTCTTTCTCGGCGGCCTCCCAGTTGGACTGGCCGAAAAAGTTGTCGGCGCTCAGCTCGTCGAAGCAGGCGGCAAGGGGGCCTTCGCCCTCCTTTTTGCCGCCGATGGCCGCATGAGCCGCCACGACGGGCGGCGTCGGGAACAAGAGGGTATCTCCGCGGCGTGCGGCCATCACAGTTTCCTCCTTTATGGGGCTGATTTTATCCGCTTTTTGTGGTATACTGAATTTTAGTGTGAAAGTGCAATTTCCGCGCTTCCTTATGCGTATCCTTGGCAGGAGGACTTTTTTTACTGCAGCAGCCAGTAGACGCTGCCGTAGAGAACCGCCGCCAGCGTACCGTACACGATGACCGGCCCGGCGATGATGAAACATCTTCGCGCCGGTGCCCAGCACCCGGCCCTCGGTCTTGAACTCGATGGCCGCACTGACCACCGCGTTGGCAAAGCCCGTGATGGGTACGAGGGTGCCTGCGCCCGCTTTCGCGGCCAGTTTCTGGTAGAGGCCCAGCGTCGTCAGCAATGCCGACAGCGCCACCAGCGTGCAGCTGGTGAGCGTCCCGGCCAGCTCTTTGTCGAGCCCCATGGTCAGATACCACCCGCGCAGCACCTCGCCCAGCAGGCAGATGCCGCCGCCCACGCCGAACGCCCAAAGGCAGTCTCTGCCCAGCGGCGAGGGCGGGCCGACCCGGCGCACCCTGCGCCCGTATTCCTCAGCCGACATTTTCATCCTGTTCGCCTCCCGGGAATAGGATGTCCTCCCGTGTGCAAAAATATACACACCCTCAACAAGAAAGAAGGTCCGTTATGAATCCCTCTGCTCCTCATCCTCACCGCCGGCGCCTCACCCGCGCCGAGGTGCGCCGCCGCAGACGCAGCCGCGCCATCCGCCGGGTGGCCGGCCTTACCGTGATGCTCTGCGTCGCCGCAGGCGGCGTCTCCTTCCTGCTCACCCGCCGTGCCGTCGTCCCCAGCGCTTCGGCGGCGTCCGCCATCTCCATGCCGGCCCAGAGCATCGCCGATCCCACTGTGAGCTCTGCCGAGAACACTGCTGCCCCCGCCAACGCCCTCGGCCTCACCGCCGACGAGGCCCGCGCCATGCTGGCCGACCCGCTGATGGTGCTGGTGAACCACACCAGCAAGATGCCGGACGACTACACCTTCGACACCAAGGAGTGCGGCTCTGCCACCGCCGTGAACAAGACTCTCCAGGCGGCGGCTTGCGACGCCTTCCTCGAGATGCAGAAGGCCGCAGCCGCCGACGGCGTCACCGTCTGGATGCAGAGCGGCTACCGCAGCGTCAAGTACCAGACCAGCCTCTACGAGAAAAAGACCCAGTACTACCTCAACAAGGGCTATGACAACGCCACCGCCAAGGAAAAGGCCGCAGCCGTCGTCAACCCTCCGGGCTACTCCGAGCACAACTGCGGCCTCGCCGCCGACCTGAACAGCCCCGAGCACACCGGGCTGGACGAGGGCTTCGAGAACACCGCCGCCTTCCGCTGGCTCTGTGCACACGCCGGGGACTACGGCTTCATCCTCCGCTACCCGAAGGACGCCGAGGACAAGACCGAGATCATCTATGAGCCGTGGCACTGGCGGTATGTCGGCGTCGAAAATGCGGCCCGGATCAACGCCAGCGGCCTGTGCTTTGAGGAGTATATCGAGACTCTGCAGAGCATCGCCGCCAAGGGCTGAATCCACTGGTGAAGAAAAGGTTAAAATTTCACGCTTCGTTTGCAATTCTGCCGTCGATATGGTAGACTATCTTGGGGTTTCGGGCCGACAGTTTTCGGGGCGGCCGGGCCTCAGAATTTTAACGACAAAAGAGGGAAATCTTTTATGAATATTCGTCTGAAACTCGTCCTTTCTGCTGCTGCGCTGGCTGCGGGCTGTGTCCTGCTGACAGGCTGTGGCGGCTCTGCCTCTCTCTGCATCCTCTTCGGCTTCGAGCGCAGCCTCCTCCGAGGGCTGCCAGCCAGAGCGCCTCTGAGCCTGCTGCTTCCGTTTCCGCTGAGGAGAACGGCGCTTCCGACGCCGTAGCTTCTGCCGTGGACGCTCTGCTGGAGGCGAACCCCATCTCCAACCAGTTTGAGATCACGGCCATGAACATCGAGTACGACTTCGGCCTGAAGGCCGACGATGTGACCAGCTACAAGGGCCTCAAGAGCAACGACAACGGCGACGCCGGTCTGGTGCTGGCCATCCAGCCCGCCGCTGGCAAGGCACAGGACGTCATGGACACCCTCAAGACCTACCAGCAGGATCAGGTGGCCTTCTACGGCAACTACGCCGAGTTCGCTGAGGCACAGGCCAACGTGGAGAATGCCATCATCGACGGCAGCGACGACCTCGTGGTGATGGTCATCGCCTCCAACGGCTGCTCTGCCGACCTGACCAGCGCCGTCAAGGACGTTCTGGGCAAGTAAACAGGCTCTCCCGGGCCGGTGCCGCAGCGGCATCGGCCTTTTTCGGCTTTATCAAAATCAGCAATGTTAAAAAGGAGACTGACGCCGTGGTCTTCAGCACCATCATCTTTCTGCTGCGCTTTCTGCCCATCACGCTGGCGCTCTATTACCTCGCGCCCCCGAAGCTCAAAAACACCGTCCTCTTCCTGTGCAGCCTCGTGTTCTACTGCTGGGGCGAGGTACGTTTTTTCCCGGTCATGCTGGCCCTCATCCTCATCAACTACCTCTGCGGCCTCGGGCTTGAGCGCTTCGACCGGAACCGGACGGCCCGCCTCATCCTGCTGCTCATCGCACTGGCGGGCAGCCTCGGGATGCTCTTCTACTTCAAGTATGCAAACTTTGTGCTCAGCAGCCTCAAGCCCTCTTCGGCACCAGCTTTGCGGCCATCCCGGGCATCAGCGTGCTGCCGCTGGGCATCAGCTTCTACACCTTCCAGACCCTTTCCTACACCATCGACGTCTACCGCCGGGATGTGAAAACGGAGCATAACATCATTGATTTTGGCGCTTACGTCGTCATGTTCCCCCAGCTCATCGCCGGCCCCATCGTCAAGTACCGGGATGTCTCCGACCGTCTCCACGTCTACAAAGGCCGCTGTGAGCTCAAAAGCAGATCGAGGACGGCATGACCCTCTTCACCTTCGGTCTGGCGAAAAAAGTCCTGCTGGCCGACGCCGTCGGCGCCCTCTGGACGGACATCATCGGGGTGGCGGACAGCCCCTCCGTCTCCTTCGTGGGCCTCGCCAACGCTTCCACCCCGCTGGTCTGGCTGGGCGTCATCGCCTATTCGCTCCAGCTCTATTTCGACTTTTCCGGCTACTCCCTGATGGGCATCGGCATGGGCAGGATGCTGGGCTTCGACTTCCCCAGAACTTCAACTACCCTTATATCTCCGCCTCCATCACCGAGTTCTGGCGGCGCTGGCACATGACCCTCTCGGGCTGGTTCCGGGAATATGTGTACATCCCCCGGCGGCAACCGCAAGGGCCTCAAGCGACAGATCTTCAACCTGTTCGTCGTCGAACTGCTCACCGGCATCTGGCACGGCGCAAACTGGAACTTCATCTGCTGGGGCCTGTACTATTTTTCGTGCTGCTGGCTCTGGAAAAGCTCTTCCTCCTGCCCTACCTCAAAAAGGGCAGGGTCTGGCCCCATATCTACACCCTCTTCCTCGTGGTCGTAGGCTGGGCCATGTTCGTGGGCAACGACGCAGGCGTGGAGTTCGGCCTGCTGTTCCGCAAGCTTTTCATCCCTTCCGGCGGCGTGATGCCCCTTTACTTCCTGCGCAACTACGGCGTACTGCTGGCGGTCTCCGTCGTCTGCTGCACCCCGCTCATCGAAAAGCTGTGGGACCTGCTTTCCCGCCATGCCGTCACCAAGGCGCTGACCATTCTGGCGCTCCTGACCGTCTCGATGGCTTACGTCGTGGGCAGCACCAACAGCCCGTTCCTGTATTTCAACTTTTAAGAGGAGGCGTGAACGATGGACAAACATTCAAAGCGCTCCGCTTCGATTTTTCGCTATCCGGTCCTTATCGCATTCACCCTGTTTTTTGCCGGGCTGTTCCTGCTGGATCTTGTCACGCCGGACCGGGCCTACAGTGAACTGGAAAACACCACCCTCTCCCAGCGGCCCGGCCTGTCCAGCGTCTCGGCTGATGGGCTGAACAAGTTCTTCACGGCCTACACCAAGTACGTCAAAGACCAGGTGGCGGGCCGCGACAACTGGGTCGCCCTCCAGAGCACCGTAGAGACGAAGGTGATGCAGAAGGAGCAGAGCGGCGGCATCCTGCTGGGCAAGCAGCACATGATGTTCCCCCGCACCTACGGCCTCGTTTCCAGCGAGACGCGCACCCTGCCCAAGAACACTGCCGCGCTGGAAGCCCTCTGCCAGCGGTACCCGGGCAAGGTCAACGTGATGCTGGTGCCTGCGGCATCCGCTATCTACCCGGAAAACGTCCCTGCGGGCGCTCCCCTGCTGGACGAGGACCGTTATCTCGACTCTCTTTCCGATGCCGTGCAGGCCGCCGGAGGACGCTTTGTGGACGTGCGGCAGACCCTCACCGACCACAAGGGCGAATATATCTATTACCGCACCGACCACCACTGGACAAGCACCGGCGCTTATTATGCCTACAAGCAGCTCTGTGACGCTCTGAGCCTCACGCCTTTTGATCCCTCGGCCCACACCGTGCTGACGGCAGACGGCTTCTACGGCACCCACTACTCCAAGGCACGGACGCCGGACGCAGAACCGGACACCATCACTTATTACGACCTGCCGAACGAACTGACCATCTACTCGGTCAGCGGCCCCGGCCAGCCCGCCGACGGCGAGACCACCGGCCTTTACGACACGGACAAGCTGAACGTGTACGATAAGTACGCCATGTTCCTGCATGGCAACAACGGCCTGAGCCGCATTGGGGGCGACGGCACCGGGCGGATCCTGGTCATCAAGGACAGCTACGCCAACTGCTTCGCGCCGTACCTGACGGCAAACTACGCCCACATCGATGTGGTGGACTTCCGCAACTACAACTACGGTCTGGATCAGCTGATCGCGGATAACGATTATGACCAGATCCTGGTGCTCTACAGTTTTGACAGCTTCAAGAGCGACCCGTACCTCTACCGTGCTGGTGCCGCAGGCTGATGCTGGGAATTATTGCAGTGCTTTTCCACAAACTTCAGGGTTGTTTTTCATGCATTTTCCCGGGTTTTTGTCGTTTCTAGCCAAAACACTTGCACAAAACACGGCCTTGTAGTAGAATGATGCTGACAGAGAAGTTAGCTCTGCAAGAGGGATTTTTGCAGCGCGGTGCGGTGCGCCGTCTGCTGATATGAAGGAGTGATTCTTTATGAAGAAATATATGGAATTGCCTGCTGATTACGCAGTGCTTTCTGACGATGAGATGACCTACACCACCGGCGGCAGCGCTGTGGGCGGTGTCGTCACCGTCGTGGGCGTCGCTGTTCTGGCTTCCAGCTATGTCTGGGGCATCTCGCAGGCCAAGGATTGGCTCAGCGTTTCCAGCAACCGCAAGGGCAATCCTCTCACCGTTATGGGCCGTGCAATGGACGCCATCAGCGACGATATGTCCAAATCGCCTTCCAACTTCCTGCGTGACGTTGTTTCTACCGGTACGGTGGTGGCTCTCGCCCCCTGAGCGCGCTGCTGCTCATCCTGTAAGTTTCCCCTGCGGCTTTTCGGGAACTTCTATCTTTCGTCAAAGCGGCGCACACCGCGCTGTTTTGGGATATTGTTCGTAAAGGAGTGCTACTATGGAAAACATCATGATGCTTCCCGCTTCCTACTGCGTGATGAACGAAGAGGAAATGACCTATACCACGGTGGTGCCAGTGCTATTCAGGCTATCGCTGCATGGGTCTTCCCTCCTTATGCATGGCTTGCAGGCGTCACGGCTATCCGTGATTACCGCAAGAAGAACCCTAATACTTGGACTCAGGACGGTCTGGACTATTTCGCAAATGATATGGGGAAGAGTGTATCTAATTTCCTCTATGACCTTGCGTGTGCCAGTTGGGTTCTGGGTACCTCCGCTACCGGAATCGGCCTTGTGATCAACGCAGCTATTATCCTGCTTTAATAACTCAGGAGACTCCAAAGAACAACAAAGGCGGCGGCTCTTCCCGCAAGGGAAGGGCCGCCGCCCTCTTTTTATCTGTCCATACAAAAGCAGAGGCACCCGAACCGGATGCCTCTGCCTGTTTATGGACGTGTTGATTTAGTTATTGAACATATCCTTCAGCTTTTTGAAGAAGCCCTTGCGCTTTTCGTAGTTATCCTCTTTCAGGGTCCCCTCGAACTTCTTCAGGGCCTCACGCTGGGTGCGGCTGAGCTTCTTGGGGATCTCGACCTCGCACTTGACGTACATATCACCGCGGCCTCTGCCATTCACATACTGGACGCCCTTGCCGCGCAGGCGGAAGGTGGTGCCGCTCTGGGTGCCTTCCGGCACATTGACCTCGACCTTGCCGTCGATGGAAGGCACCGTGATGGTATCGCCCAGGACAGCCTGACTGTAGGTAATGGGGAAGACGACGTAGATATTGTTCTCGTCGCGCTGGAACACCTCGCTGGGCTGGACAGTCACCGCCACGATGACGTCACCTGCGGGGCCGCCGTTGGTGCCGGCATTGCCCATTCCCGAGAGGCGGAAGCCCTGATCGTCGTCGATGCCCGCAGGGACATTGGCCTCCAGAGTCTTCTTGACCGCAATGGTGCCGCTGCCGTGGCAGCTCCTTGCAGGGGTTCTTGATGAGCTTGCCCTTGCCGCCGCAGCGGGAGCAGGGCTGCTGGGTCTGCATGACACCGAAGGGCGTGCGCTGCTGACGGATGACGAAGCCTCTGCCGCCGCAGTCGGGGCAGGTCTCAGGGCTGCTGCCGGCGGCGCAGCCGCTGCCGTGGCACTCGGTACACTCCTGCTGACGGGTGATGGTGATGTTCTTCTTGCAGCCATGCACCGCCTCGTCAAAGCTCAGGGTGATGCGCACCCGGATGTCCTGACCCTTGCGGGGGGCGTTGGGGTTCGCAGAGCGGGCCGAGCCGCCAAAGCCGCCGAAGCCGCCGCCAAAGATGTCGCCGAAAATATCGCCAAGGTCCACACCGTCGCCGCCGAAACCGCTGAAACCGCCGAAGCCGCCGGGGCCGCCGCCGTTCTGGGCAGCGTAGTTGGGATCGACCCCGGCAAAGCCGTACTGGTCGTAGAGCTGGCGCTTCTTCGGGTCCGAAAGCACCTCGTTCGCCTCGTTGATCTCCTTGAACTTTTCCTCGGCTTCCTTGTCGCCGGGGTTATAGTCCGGGTGGTACTTCATGGCCAGCTTGCGGTAAGCCTTTTTGATCTCCGCGTCGGTCGCCGTCTTGGATACACCCAGCACTTCGTAGTAATCACGTTTCTCCTGTGCCATAATCCAATCACCTCTCGTATAAGCAGCAACCTCCCCTATATAGCAGCGCACTGCCGCTTCCAGTACAGACAGCCTCAAGCAAATCTGTACAAGCCTGACCGGCCTGCCAATGGCTCCCCTATCAGGGGAGCTGGCGAGCGTCAGCGAGACTGAGAGGTTTTCTCTATAACCAGCAAGAGCCGCCCCGGCAAAACCGGAGCGGCTTTTGCTATTCTACGCGCATACCCGCCGGTTTGGCCGGGCACACACTGCTGTGTCTCAGATCAGACTTCCTTGAAGTCTGCGTCCACAACGCCGTCATCGTTCGGCTTCTGCTGGCCGTTTGCGCCAGCATCGGGGCCGGGCTGTGCGCCTGCGGCCTGCTGCTGGGCAGCAGCGGCAGCCTGATACATCTTCTCGAAGACGTGGCTCAGAGCATCCTGCTTTGCCTTGATGTCGTCGATGGAGCCGGACTGCACGGCGGTCTTCAGGTCGGCCAGCTTTGCCTCAGCCTCGCTCTTGACGTCGGCGGGCATCTTGTCGCCGTTCTCCTTCAGCATCTTCTCCGTCTGGAAGACCATCTGGTCGGCGCCGTTGCGGATGTCCACTTCCTCGCGCTTCTTCTTATCGTCGGCAGCAAACTGCTCTGCTTCCTTCACAGCCTTGTCGATGTCGTCCTTGGACATGTTGGTGGAAGCGGTGATGGTGATGTTCTGCTCCTTGCCGGTACCCAGGTCCTTTGCGCTGACCTTCACGATGCCGTTTGCATCAATATCGAAGGTGACTTCGATCTGAGGCACGCCGCGGGGAGCCGGAGCGATGCCGTCCAGATGGAAGACGCCGAGGCTCTTGTTGTCCCGTGCGAACTCACGCTCGCCCTGCAGGACGTTGATCTCAACCGAGGGCTGGTTGTCCGCAGCAGTCGAGAAGACCTGGCTCTTGTGGGTAGGAATGGTGGTGTTGCGCTCGATGATCTTGGTGCAGACGCCGCCCAGAGTCTCAATGCCGAGGCTCAGCGGGGTGACATCCAGCAGCAGCAGACCCTTGACGTCGCCCTGCAGGACGCCGCCCTGGATCGCAGCACCGACAGCCACGCACTCATCGGGGTTGATGCCCTTGAAGGGCTCGCAGTTCAGCTCTTTCTTGACTGCATCGTAGACAGCGGGGATACGGGTGGAACCACCGACCATCAGGACCTTCTTCAGATCAGATGCGCGCAGGCCGGCATCCTGCAGAGCCTTGCGGACAGGGGTCATGGTGCGATCGACCAGATCCGCCGTCAGCTCGTTGAACTTTGCACGGGTCAGGGTCATATCCAGATGCTTGGGGCCGGTAGCGTCAGCCGTGATGAAGGGCAGGTTGATCTGGCTGCTCATAGCGCTGGACAGCTCGATCTTTGCCTTCTCAGCAGCTTCCTTCAGGCGCTGCGCGGCCATCTTATCCTTGCGCAGGTCGATGCCGTTCTCGGTCTGGAAGGCGTCTGCCATCCAGTCGATGATGCGCTGGTCGAAGTCGTCGCCGCCCAGATGGGTGTCGCCGTTGGTGGCCAGAACTTCGGTAACGCCGTCGCCCATCTCGATGATGGAGACATCGAAGGTACCGCCGCCCAGATCGTAGACCATGATCTTCTGGTCATCTTCCTTATCGATGCCGTAGGCCAGAGAAGCGGCAGTCGGCTCGTTGATGATACGCTTGACATTCAGGCCGGCGATGGTGCCGGCGTCCTTGGTGGCCTGACGCTGGCTGTCGTTGAAGTAGGCAGGAACGGTGATGACGGCCTCGGTGACAGGCTCGCCCAGATAAGCCTCAGCATCAGCCTTCAGCTTCTGCAGGATCATAGCGCTGACCTGCTGGGGAGTGTACTCCTTGCCGTTCAGGGTCACCTTGTGGTCGGTACCCATCTGACGCTTGATGGAGGACACGGTGTTCTCGGGGTTGGTGATGGCCTGACGCTTTGCGACCTGACCGACCAGACGGTCGCCGGTCTTGGTGAAGCCAACAACAGACGGGGTGGTGCGTGCGCCCTCAGAGTTTGCGATGACGACAGGCTCGCCGCCCTCCATGACAGCCACGCAGCTATTCGTAGTACCAAGGTCAATACCAATGATTTTGCTCATAAATGAAGTCTCCTCTCAAAAGAACCTGTTTATCTCATGCTTAGATGTGAAGCGGATGTCTATATTCAAAACCCCTGCGGGTCTTTGCGGATTTACTCGGCCACCACGACGGTCGCGTGGCGGACGATCTTGTCGCCCAGCTTGTAGCCTTTCTGGTACACCGTGATGACGGTGCCGCTCTCCTGCCCGTCCGGGGCGGGGATCTGCTGGACGGCGTTCATGAAGTTGGGGTCAAAAGGCTTGCCCAGCGCCTCGATCTCCTCCACATGGAGGGCATCCAGTGCCTTGGCGGCTTTGTCCAGCGTCATAGTCACGCCCTTTTTGTAGTTCTCGTCGGTGGTGGGGGCGTTGGCTGCCATCTCCAGCGTGTCAAGGATGGGGATGATCTGATTCACCGCAAAGGACACACCATCGTTGAACTTCTGGTCAGCCTCACGGGTGGAGCGCTTGCGGTAGTTCTCATACTCCGCTGCCATCCGCAGCAGCTGGTCTTTGGCCTGTGCGGCATTCTTCTCGGCCGCGTCGAGCTTCGCCTTCACGGCGTCCATCTCCCGGGCTTTCTTGTTGAACCAGCCATCTTTCTTCTTGGCGTCTGCCGGTTCTGCCTCGGCCTCCTGCTCGGGGGCTGCGGCGGTCTCGGGCGCTTCCTGAGGTGCGGCTTCGGTCTCCTTCACTTCCTGCTCGGGAGCTTCTGCCGTCTTCTTCGTCTCTTCGCTCATTCCAGATCCTCCTTATATATCACAGTCCGCCGGGGTGCGGCCATCTGCGGGGTGTCTTTTCGTTTGCCGCTCATGCCCTCGCCAAGCTCATCGGCGAAGAGATGGAGCAGCGGCATCAGCTTCTGGAAGGGCATCCGGGTCGGCCCGATAAGGGCCACCGTACCCCACAGCCCGCCGCCCACAAGGTAGCGGTCGCTGACGATGCACAGGCCGGGGATCTGAGGCTCCAGATCCTCGCCCAGCAGCACGCTCTCACTGCGCTCTGCCGGGGGTGCGATGATGTGGGCGGCCTGCTCCTCGTCGTTCAGCAAGGTGAGGATGTCGCCCACCCTACCCTCCAGCTGAGGCCAGTCCAGCAGGTGCTGCTCACCGCCCAGAAATACGTGGGGCTGTGCGGAATCCTGCAAAATCGCAGCGGCGGCGCTGATGACCGGAACCAGCTCCGGGTCGATCTGGCTGCACAGCTCTGCCAGCAGCCGGTTGGACAGGTCCACCGGCGCAACGAAGGTCAGGTTGCGGTTGAGCAGCGCGGCCAGCGCAGCGGCATTCTCCCGGGAAAGCCCGGTGCGCACCCGCGCCACACGGGTGCGAACGTAGCCTGCCGTCGTGACGGCCAGCACAGCCGCCGCGCTGCGGCCCACCTGAACGACTTCGTAGTGGGCGACGCAGAGGTCTTCGGCACAGGGGGTGCTGACGGCGGCGGTGCAGCCGCTGATGGCGGCCAGCGCCTTTGCAGCGCCCTGTGCGAGCTTTTCCGGCTCATGATCCAGGCTGGCGAAGACGGCCTCCACCCGGGCGCGGGTCACGCGGTCCAGCGGCTGGTCGTCGGTCAGCAGATTGTCGAGATAATAACGGTAGCCCTTGGCACTGGGGACACGGCCCGCGCTGGTGTGGGGCTGCTCCAGCAGACCCAGCTTGGTCAGCGCCGCCATTTCGTTGCGCAGCGTGGCGCTGGACACGGCCATATCAAAATAGTTTGCCAGCACACTGCTGCCCACCGGCTCGCCCTCGAGGCCATACAGCGCCACGATCGCCTGCAAGACTCGCTGCTTGCGTGCATCCATCGTCATAGCGCCTGCCTCCTTTTTGGCTTTTGTTTCTTTAGCACTCCATCTTCCTGAGTGCTAAGACCATTATAGCCAAAAATTTTTCCCTGTCAATAGCTTCTCGAAAAAGTTTATAAAGATTCATAATTCTGTCATAAACAAAAAAGTCGGAGCGCCTGCCAGAAACGCAGACGCTCCCTTTTTATAATAATGTTCACTCTTCCATCTGCTTTGCCAGGAACGCTGCCGCCACAGCCACAGCCTTCTGCTGGGCAGGGTCGGGCTGCTGGGTGCGGTCCTCGGCCAGCAGACCCACGGCCCCGGTGACATCCCCTGCCGCGATGATGGGCCACGCGCAGAGCAATGGCCGCAGCGAACCCTCGCAGGGCAGCAGGACATGCTCGGGGTCGCCATCGCTGAGGTAGGGGCTTGCGGGACTCCATCACCTTTTCCAGCGGCTGGCTGACGCTGCGGTCGGCAAGGTCGCGCCTCCCCGACCCGGCTGCGGCGAGGATGCGGTCACGGTCCGCCACGAAGGCCGTCAGGGCGAAGCTTCGGCTCAGCACCTCGGCGTACTGCACCGCCACCCCTTGCAGCTCCCCCACCGGGGAGTACTTCTTGAAGATGACCTCGCCCTCGCCGGTGGTGAAGATCTCGAGGGGGTCGCCGCGGCGGATCCGCTGGGTGCGGCGTATCTCCTTCGGGATGACCACCCGGCCCAGCTCATCGATGCGGCGGACGATTCCGGTTGCTTTCATCTGTGTACCATCCTTCCCATTCTGCATTTTCCCATGCTGTGTAGTTATTATGTGGAAGCGGAAGGGAAATATACACCTGCCCGCCCTCTGTTTGCCAAACAGGGGCAGCTATGATACAATAAATTTATTACAGAAAGGATGGACAGAGGATGCAGCATATTCTGGTTTTGGGCGGCGGCGCAGCGGGTCTGGCCGCTGCGCTGGCGGCAGCGCAGACTGCCAAGGGCAGCGCCCACATCACCGTACTGGACAGAAACGCAAAGGTGGGCAAAAAGCTTCTGGCCACCGGCAACGGGCGCTGCAACCTCGACAACCGGGACATCTCGCCTGAGCGCTACTTCACCAGCAGTCCCAAGGCCCTGCGCCGCCTGCTGGACGCCGTGGATGAGGCTGCGCCGCTGGCGTGGTTCGAGGGCCTCGGCCTCTACCCCCGCACCGACGAGGCCGGGCGGGTGTACCCGTATTCCAATCAGGCGGCGGACGTGCTGGCCCTGCTGGAGCACCATCTGTCGAGACTGGGCGTCGAGGTGCGCACCGGCTGTACCGTCCAGAACCTGAGCCAGAGCCGGGGCGGCTATGCCGTCCAAATCGAAACCGAGGCAGGCCGCGAGAGCCTGCGGGCCGACGCCGTCATCTGCGCCATGGGCGGCGAAGCCGGGCCGCAGTTTGGCACCGACGGCTTCGGCACCCGGTTCGCCGCCCAGTGCGGCGGGCGGATGGCCCCCCTCTACCCCTGTCTGACGGCCTCCTACAGTGCGCCCGCCCCCGCAAGTCGCTGGCCGGCATCCGGGCCAAGGGCTGCGCCAGTGCTGGACGGCGCAGATGGCCGCGTGCTTGCCTGGGAAACGGGCGAGGTGCAGTTCACCGAGTACGGGCTTTCGGGCATCTGCATCATGCAGCTTTCGGGTCTGTTGGCCCCGGGACGCGGGCCCGAAGCGGCCTATCGTGGCCCTCGACCTCTTCCCTGCTCTCAGTGAGACCGAGCTGGCCGCGCTGTTCGCCCAGCGGGTCGGGCTGCTGGGCAGCGAGGCGGCGGAGTTCTGGCTGGGCTTGCTGCCCGCAAAGCTGGGCCGCGCCCTCTGGGCCGATGCCGGTTTACCTGAAAACGCCCGCGCCCTGCCCGCCTCCGCGTGGCCGAAACTCGCCGCCACGGCCAAGTGCTGGCGTTTCGAGGGCTTGACGCCCTGCGGCTGGAAGCAGGCTCAGACCACCGGCGGCGGCCTGCTTCTGGACGAGGTAGAGGACGATTTCCAGTTCAAGGGCTGTCCGGGACTCTACTTCGTGGGCGAGACGCTGGACTGCGCCGGCAGCTGCGGCGGCTACAATCTCCACTGGGCCTTTCGGCAGCGGCATCGTCGCCGGGCGGGCGGCGGCAAAGCTTCGCAAAAAGAAGAAGTAAAAAACCAGCAAAGCCCCCGGAAGGTCGCCTTCCGGGGCTTGCTTTTTGTGTTATTTGTTTGCGGCCTTCTCCAGCTCCGCCTCCTCGGCGGCAGCTTCCGCCTCTTCTTCCTTCTGATACTCTTCAAAGGCCGACCACATGGGCTCGATGTCCTCGCCCCGGACGCGGCGGGCAAAGTAGTTCCTGGTGATGTCCACCACAGTGCCGGACAATGCCAGCACGCCGATGAGGTTCGGTATCATCATCAGGCCGTTGAAGGTATCGGACAGGTCCCAGGCGAGACCCAGCTTCATGGTCGCGCCCACGACGGTCATGCAGACAAAGACGACCTTATAGATGCGGCTGCCCGCCGTGCCGAAGAGGTACTCGACGGCCTTGGTGCCGTAATGGCTCCAGCCGAGGGTGGTGGAGTAGGCAAACAGCAGGATGGACACCGCGATGAACTTGGGGCCGAAGCTGCCGAACGCCGCCGTGAAGGCCCGCCCCACCAGTGCATTGTCCTGCACGCCCGCAAGGACAGCGCCGCTCTCGAGGTCTACCACGCCGGTGGTCAGGATGACGAGGGCCGTCAGGGTGCAGACCACGATGGTGTCGGCAAAGACCTCAAACACGCCCCACATGCCCTGATGCACCGGCTCCTTGACGTTGGAGGCCGAGTTGACCATGACCGCAGAGCCGAGGCCGGCTTCGTTGGAGAACGCGCCGCGCTTGAAGCCCCAGGTGATGGTCTGGCTGATGCCGTAGCCCAGCGCGCCGCCGCCTGCGGCGTTCAGATTGAATGCGCCCCGGAAGATCGCCGCCAGCGCCGCCGGGATATTGCCTGCGTGCATGACCACGATGATGAACGCGCCTGCGATGTAGAACAGGGCCATCAGCGGCACCAGCTTTTCCGTGACAGCGGCCACCCGCTTGAGTCCGCCGATGACGATGAGGGCCGTGACCACCATCAGCGCAAGGCCGGTGGCGAGGTAGGGCAGATGGAACGCGGCGTTCATGTTGCCCGCGATGGAGTTGATTTGGCTCATGTTGCCGATGCCGAAGGACGCAAGGATGCAGAAGCAGGCGAACAGGACGGCCAGCACCCTGCCCACCGTCTTACAGCCGGGCTTTGCGCCCAGACCGTCGGTCAGATAATACATCGCGCCGCCGCTCCACTCGCCTTTTTCGTTCTTGCGGCGGTAGTAGACGCCCAGCACGTTTTCCGCAAAGCTGGTCATCATGCCCAGCAGGGCCATGACCCACATCCAGAAGATGGCGCCCGGGCCGCCGGAGACAATGGCCGTGGCCGCGCCCGCAATGTTGCCGGTGCCGATGGTGCCTGCCAGTGCCGTACACATGCTCTGGAACTGGCTGATGGCCATGTCTTCCTTGCTGGTGTGGGCGGTGACGTCCTTATTGGTAAAAATTGCACCAATGGTATGCCTGAGCCAGTAGCCCATCCGCCGGAACTGGAAAAAGCCGGTGCGGACGCTGAGCCACAGGCCGGTGCAGAGCAGCAGTGCCAGACCGAACGGCCCCCAGACGAAGCCGTTGACCACATTGTTGACGCACGTGACGATGTCTACCATATGAAATCCCCTCTGATCATCCCAAACAAAAAAATGCGGGCAGAACCTCTTTTTCCAAAGGCTCTGCCCGCAAAAAACTCAGCGTATGACCCCGCACAGGACACCTTTCCTGCGCAAAAAGACGTTTGCTCTGTCCTTTTGCCTGAGAGATCGGCCCAAACGGCCTTACACCTTCGGCACCCGCCTCCTGCAGGCTTCTCCAGAGTGCGGCACACCCGGCTCACCGGGCGGCACATCTTGCGATTCGGTTCTCACCACATGCACAACTGTACACAATGGAGATACTTTATCACATTTCCGGCTTCTTGGCAAGCCTTTTACCGCATTTTATTCCCGAGTTTCATCTTTCATACCAGAAAGTGAATTTTATTATGGTGTGACTTTTTTCGTCCTTTATCGGTCGATGGGCGGTACATCATCGGGGCTGCCCATCGTGTCCAGCCACTCCAGCGCTTTCAGCTGGGGCGGCAGATGCGGCACCGGTTCGCTGTCCGGGTCGTCGTCGGGCGGGGTCACGAGGTCTTTCGGGCTTTCGGCCCCTTCGAAACCATGGGCAAGGCCGTCCGGGCTGGCGTCGCCGTCGCGGCGAGCTGTCTCACAGCAGTCCAGCCCCTCGTAGGCACTGGCCGGGCCGAGGTCGAGCCAGAAGTCCTCCCGCTCTTCCCTGCTGGGGGTATCATCGAATTTCATAGCATTTCCCTCCTTTTCTGCATAAAGGTTCCCCCATCAGGCCATGCTTTATGCAGTTTTTTAGAAGCTGTTTTCGTGAGCGGGGTTCGCCGAATGGCGAGGATTTTTACCCGCAGACAAGGCGATTTCCCGCAGCAATCCTTGGTGGATTGCAAGGGGAAGCAACGCAGTATACGGATAAAAAGGCCGCTCAGGCGGTGTGCAATGCTTACGAAAACGGCTTCTCAGGGAGGAACGAGATGAAAGAAAAAGGCTGGAGGCCCTTCTGGGCCGCACTGCTGGCGGCGCTGCTGGTGCTGCTGCCGCTGGTGGGCGGCACCGTGCTGCTCACCCGACGCTCTCTGCGGACAAGACTGGCCTCCCGGCCTCAGAGCGGCGTCGCCATCCGTCAGCCGAAGGAAGAGAACCGCCTGAGTCTGCTGGTCTGCATCGCCCCCACCGAAACGACAGCACCCGGCTTTCTACTGCTCTACCTGAATGCCAGTCAGAACTGCATCCACGCGCTGGCTCTGCCCGGAGAGCTGACCGTACCCTTCGGGGCGGACGAAACCGCCCTCTCCGACTGCTACCGCGCCGCCGGCCCGGCCCGCTGCCGGGAAGCACTTCTCTCGGCTCTCTCCCTGCCCGAGGACACCCACTATCTCGCCCTTTGCGCCGTCCGTTCTGCAAGCCATCGCTGACCGGTACGGAATGCTTCGGGTGGGTTTTTCGGGAGCGCTGACCGCCGAGGAGCTGGCCCTCACCGGGTGCAGTTCCAATGTGCAGGCCATCTCGGCCCGGGAGGCAGAAGAACTGCTCAACGGGATGGAGGACACTGTCCCGCCCGCCCACAAAGCCGCCGCCCGGGCGGCGGTGGGGACGCCTTTTTCCGGCAGGAGCTGGAACTTCTGCCCGCTGCCCTGCCGGACGCCCTGCGCGCCCACAGCTCGAGCCTGCTCACCGATTTGACGGCGCAGGACCTGCTCATTTTAGAAGATACGCTGGAATTTCTCGCTGACCGCTCTGCCGCCATCCACACCGAGGCCCTGCCCGGCGAGTGGGACGGCGAATGCTACACCCTCACCGACGACTCCCGTGCCGCCGTGCAGGCCCTCTTCAACGTCTCACCCACCGAGGCACAGCTCTCGTCGGCCAGCGAGCCGTAACCCAGCACCAGCGTCCCGCCCAGAGCGGCCCCGCCGCCGGTGAGGTCATAGTCACTCAGGAGGCTGAGCCGGACGCCTTCGGCCTCAGCGGCGGCCCGGAGAGCATCGTCCGGCGGCGGGTCGCGCAGTTCGGCCAGCAAGTGCAGGCCGGTGTGCAGGCCGGTGAGGTGCAGTTCTTCCGGCGCAAAGGCTTCCCGCAGGGCTTTTGTCAGGGCGTCCCGCCGGGCCTTATAGGCCACCCGCTCCCGGGCCAGATGGCGGGTGAAGTAACCGCCGGTGATGAACCGCGCCAGTGTCTGCTGCTCAAAACGGCTCACCGTGCCGGAGTAGAGGGCGTATTTCGCGTGCCATGCGGGCAGAAGCTGTTCCGGCAGCACCATGTAGGCGATGCGGATGCTGGGCGCGAGACTGCGGGAGCAGGTGGAGAGGTAGACCACCGGCCCGTCGGCCCCCGCCATCCCCTGCAGGCTGGGCAGGGGCCGGGTGTCGAAACGGAACTCAGAATCGTAGTCGTCCTCGATGATGTACCGCTGTCCGGGACGCCGTGCTGCCCAGTGGAGCAGTTCTGCCCGGCGTCCGGCGGGCATGGTGACGCCCGTGGGGAACTGGTGGCTGGGGGTGACGTAGCACACCGCTGCTCCCCCGACTCCGACAGCGCCCGGATGGACAGCCCGTCCTCGTCCACCGGCAGACAACAGCAGGAGATGCCGTTGTTTTCCAGCACCTGCCGGGCGCGGGGATAGCCGGGGTTCTCCACTGCCGCCGGCCCGGGCAGGAGCGGTGCCAGCAGGCCCAGCAGATATTCGAGGCCCGCGCCAACGACGAGCTGGTGCGGGCCGCACCGCACACCGCGGTACTCCTCAAGGTACTCGGCCAGCGCCTGCCGCAGCGAGAGGTCGCCCTGGGCGTCACCGTGGGTCAGCAGCTCCGGCGAAGAGTACAGCAGCTCTTTTTGCAGCCGCGCCCATGTGCGGAACGGAAACAGCTCCGGGTCTACGCCCCGGGTGGAGAGGTCGTAGCGGACGGGCTGCTCCGGCGCTGGCGCTGCCTCGGGCTGGGGCGGCGCGGCGGACTCTGTCCGCTCGGGCAGAGCCAGATATTCCTGTACATAAAAGCCGCTGCGCTCCCGCGCCTCCAGATAGCCCTCCGCCGCCAACATCTGATAGGCCGCGTCCACCGTGTTCACCGAGACGGAAAGCTCTGCCGCCAGCCGCCGCTTGCCGGGCATCCGGGTCCCGGCCGAAATCGCCCCCGTCCGCATCTCGGCGGCGAGACTGCGGTAGAGCTGTTCGTAGAGCGGCACACCGGACGCCGCGTCCAGCGCTGTCGTCAAATGGACCATAAAAAGCCCCTCCTTTTCGGGAAGTGTGCCAAACTGGACCCATAAAAAATCTTTGTTCTGGGTATTTGCACAGTGCCAGTTTTGCGTATAATAGGAGCATACCCGCAAGAACCAAAAAAGTCAATCGGTTTTGTGGGTATTTTGTAAAACTGGGAGGGAAAATCATGTCAACAACTGCAATGTGGCTGCTGCTGGCAGTCGTCGTCATCGTTATCGTCTTTGCAAGTGTGCTGTATAAGCGCACCTTCACCGTCCACGAGCTGGCGCTCACCGGCGTCATGGCCGCGCTGAGCCTCGTGGCCTACCTGTTCTTCCGTGTGCCGTTCTACGGCGGCTCTTCGTTCCATCTGGGCAACACCTTCACCGCCCTGACCGCCCTGCTGCTGGACGGCGTATCCGGCGGTCTGGCCGGTGCCATCGGTCTGGCTCTGGCCGACATCCTGGCCGGTGACCCGGGCTATGCCGTCACCACCTTCGTCCTGAAGTTCATCATCGGCATCACCTGCGGTGCGGTCGCTCACAAGGTGTTCAAGCTCCGTGAGCTGGACAAGCACGCCCCCGGCTATCTGGCCAAGGTGATCGCCGCAGCTGCCTCCGGCCTGCTGCTGAATGTCTTCACCGACCCGTTCCTCGGCTACTTCCGCAACGTCTACATCTTCGGCCAGGAGTACACCATCGCCAAGGCCCTGACCAAGATCACCGGCGGCGTCACCTTCGTGAACAGCGTGGCCTCCACCGTCTGCGTCGTCCTCCTCTATCTGGCCCTGCGCCCGGCCCTCGAGCGTGCAAACCTGCTGCCGAAGGCCGAGAAAGCATCTGAACCGAAGACCGACAAGTAACCAACTTCCATTCCTGTCTGATGTACTCATAAAACAAAAAGCGTGTGCCCGCAGCACACGCTCTTTTTGCTTTATTGTTTTTCAAATACGAGGAACCGGAACGAGATGTCGGTGGTCAGTTCCGGCAGTGCCGCGAGACGGGCGGCACCGTCGCGGGGCGTTTTCCAGTAGTAGGGGGTCATGGCGAAGAGAGCTTCCAGCTGCCCGGCAGGCACCGTGATGCTGCCGGAGACTTCCCGCTCTCCGATGGCTTCAAAGCCCGGATACGCCACTTCCTGCACCGGGTTTTTGTAAGGCTTTTTGTAGAGGACGGCCTTCATCTGGAAGAGATGCTCTGCACCCGGCACGGCGTAGATGAGCCGTCCGCCGGGACGCAGGACGCGGAGAAACTCCTCCTGCGCAAAGGGCGAGAAGCAGTTGAGCAGCACATCCGCCCAGCCTGTGCGCACCGGCTGATGGAAACTGGACGCCACGGCGTACCGGGCCGAGGGCAGAGCCTTCGCAGCCAGACGCACGGCAGGCTTTGCGATGTCAAAACCTGCCAGTTCCAGCGGGAGGCCCGCCTCTTCGAACTGCTTTGCGATGCACCGGTCATACCAGCCCTCGCCGCAGCCTGCGTCCAACAGGCGGAGCGGCTTTCCGGCTTTCGGCTGACTGTACTCGAGGCAGAGTTCTCCCAGCGCCTGCCCGAAGATGCCGTAGTAGCCCGCGCTCAGGAACGCGCGGCGGGCAGCGACCATCTCCCTGCTGTCGCCGGGGGCCTTGGTACGGGTGTTCTGCACCGGCAGCAGATGCCAGTAGCCCTCTTTGGCCCGGTCGAAGCTGTGGCCAGAGGGGCATTTCAGTGCGTTATCCCCGGCAAGCGGTGCGCCGCACAGCGGGCAGCACCACGGGGCAAATCCCTCTGCCATTACACTTCCTCGCTGTGGTCCTCGATGGGAGCCGTGGCGCCGCCGTGGGCGTTCATATACTCCTCAAAGCTGGTGAACTTCTGCTGCGGCGGGCGGCGGCTGATGAGCACGAGGCCCGGGTCTTCGTCCTTCGTCGGGACATTATTGCTGCGGCTGCGGTTATTGCGGCCGGACTGCTCTGCCTTGGGGGCGCGGGGCGCACGGCCTGCGCCGCTCTGCTCATTGCGGTTGTTGCTGCGGCCATTGCGGTTCTCATTGCGCTGGCTGTTCTGCTGGGCAGGCTGAGCCGGGCGGGCGCTGCGGTCGTTCCGCTCATTGCGGGGGCTGCGGCCTGCACCATTGCGGCCATTGTTCTCGCTGCGCTGGGCGGTCTGGCGGTTCTGCATCGCGGTGGGGATGGTCTGGGCCGGAGCGGCGGGGGCGGCAGCGTTCTTCTTGGCGGAACGGAGCGGGGTGGCCTCCGGGGCGCTCACAAAGTGGGGGTCGAACTTCGGCTGGGCGTTGCTGCCGCGGCCTGCGCCCTGTGCGGGGGCATTGCCTTCGCGGCGGGGGCGGTTGTTATTGTTACGGCGGCTGTTGTCGCGTCCGCCGGGGGTGCGCTTGTTATCATCCATGAGTTGTTCCTCTTTTGCTTCGATTTTAGGGGGGCCTTCTGCTTTTTTGCCGCAGAGGGCCTGGCCGCACTCTTTTTTTCGGGCGCAGCGGGTCTGGCGGCTTTTTCCGCCTTGGGAGTTTCGGCCTTTTCGGGGGCAGGCTGTTCGGCCTTGGGCTTGCGGCCCCGCACCGGCGGGGCTGCTTTTACGGGGCGGGTACGCCGTCCCACGGGTGGCCGGACACCACCGGTATCTTCCGGCGGTTGAGCTTTTCGATGCCGGCCAGATATTCCATCTCCTCGGGTGCGCAGAAGCTCACTGCCGTGCCATCTGCGCCCGCGCGGGCGGTGCGGCCGATGCGGTGGACGTAGGTCTCCGGCACCTCGGGCAGGTCGTAGTTGAACACATGGGAGAGCTCGCTGATGTCGATGCCGCGGGCGGCGATGTCCGTAGCCACCAGCACCCTGGTCTTGCCCTCCTTGAAGCCTTCCAGCGCCGCCACACGGGCGGTCTGGCTCTTGTTGCCGTGGATCGCAGCGGCGGTGATGCCCTGCCTGGTCAGATCGCGGGCGATTTTATCCGCGCCGTGCTTGGTGCGGCTGAACACCAGCGCATTCTGCACCGGCGGGGTCAGGTTCTTGATGAGCCAGGGCAGCAGGAACTTCTTGTTGCCCTTCTCGACGAAATACAGGCTCTGGTCGATGCGTTCCACCGTGCTGGACACGGGGTCCACCTTCACGAAGGCAGGGTCATGCAGGATGCCTGCGGCCAGCTGCTCGATCTCTTTGGGCATGGTGGCGCTGAACATCAGGTTCTGGCGCTTTGCGGGCAGCTTTGCGATGACCTTCTTCACGTCATGCACAAAGCCCATATCCAGCATTCGGTCGGCCTCGTCCAGTACAAAGACCTCGAGGTTCGACAGGTCGATATGGCCCTGTCCGATAAGGTCGTTCAGACGGCCCGGGCAGGCGATGAGGATGTCCACGCCCTTTCGGATGGCCTCCACCTGCGGGGCCTGGCCCACGCCGCCGAAGATGACGGTGCTGCGCAGTTTGAGGTACTTGCCGTAGGCGTCGAAGCTCTCGCCGATCTGGAGGGCCAGCTCACGGGTGGGGGTGAGGATGAGGGCGCGGACAGCGCCCTTCTTGCGGGGGGCGGCGGTGCTCAGCCGGTCGAGCATGGGCAGCGCAAAGGCAGCAGTCTTGCCGGTGCCGGTCTGGGCGCAGCCCATCAGATCGCGCCCTTCCAGCACCGGCGGGATGGCCGAAGCCTGGATGGGCGAGGGGGTCTCATAGCCTGCCTCGCTTACAGCCTTGAGCAGGGGGGCGGACAGTTTCAAATCGTTAAAAGTCATGGTTCTCCTTGGTCATTCTTTGATTCTGCGGCACTCGATGTAATACCGCTTTTCCTCCGCATGGCCCATGCTGAAGGTCTTGCGGGGCAGCACGCCGCCCATCACGATGCCTTTGAACAGATCGCTCTTCTCAAAGGGCGGCAGCAGGAAGGCCCACGCCGCCCTGTCTGGTCAGGGCGTGGACGGCGGGCTCGTCGTGGACATAATCCACCCGGGCCTCACTGTGGCGGGCCATAAAGTATTCGATAAATTCGTCCACCGTGCCGACGGTCAGCGGGGCGACGGGGTCCTCGAAGCTGAGGACGTTGGACACGTGGGGGCCGGCCAGCTGGAAGGACTGCTGCTTTGAGTCGCCGAAGCAGATGCCGGCCATGTTGGAGTCGCTCCACGTGATCAGTGCCAGCAGCACCGCGCCGCAGTCCACATTGAAGAGGACGCGGTGGATGGGCTCGATCTCGATGGCGGCGAATGGACGTTGCACACCTCAGCCAGGCACCAGCGGGCGGGATGGCTTTCCCGCTCCTCAGGGGTCAGGGTGGCTTTCAGCTCCTCCCAGCAGGCTTTGGCTGCGGCCAGCGAATGGTTGCCGTCGCCCACAGCCAGCGTCAGGGGCGCTGCGCCCCTGGCCTGGGGATACCTGGCGTCGAAAGCCTCCTGGCTGCCCAGTGCAGCCAGTGCAGCATCGATCTGTGCCAGCATCGCAGGATCTTCCACGGCCCAGCCTGCAATGTGGCCGCCGCCCTGCATCAGCTCGCCCTCGTACACCTTTTTCAGCTCGCTCTTTCGCGCGCCGATGGGCTCGACGAGGGTGCAGCCGGGGTCGTCGGCCAGCATCATCACATGGGGCGTTTCCAGCGCCGCACCCCGGCGCACAGCCATGCGGGGCGGGATGCGCTCGGTGACGGTGCGCTCACTGGGCCGGATGGCCGGGCGGGCGCCCTTCTCGTAGCTGTAAGCCTCGAGGTCTATCTTGCCCACGAGGCCCTGACGCACCCGGCCGCTCTGCTCGGTGCGCTCGACGTAGACAAAGCCGTCCACGGCGCGGGTCAGCACGTCGCGGCTGTACTCGTCCATCGCGGCGTGGATGTTCTCCACCCGCTGGGCCGCGTCTTTATCCTCGAGGTAGACTTCCGGCAGGATGAGCCGCAGGGTGCTGGGGCAGCCGCCCACAACGGCGTCTGCCTGCTCCCAGTAGGCGCGGTCGCTGGTAAACTGGTCACAGGCCACACAGCCCCACTTTTTCAGAGGGATATTCTCCCCGGGCAGCAGGATGTGGGCCGGACCAAAGCAGGATGCAGTTTTCATAACACATTCCTCCCTCTCACATAAATCACCAACAGCAAATGGAGCGTTCTCACTGGAAAATGCCCGCTGCATCGTCCCAGAACACGGCATGCTCCACGCCGGAAGCCGACAGGGTGTCCCGCAGCTCACTGCGGGCGGTGTCGTCCATGGTCTGCTTTGCGGGGACTTCGACCACGAGGTTCCTGATGCCCAGCGCCGTCGCGGAGCCGCCCACGGTGGAAGCGCCGTCCGTCACCTGCCCCAGCGAGTAGCCATACCACAGGGTCACACTGCCCTCAAAGCGGGCATCCCATGCGGCGATGTCCGCAGCCAGCTGGGCGCTGCGGTCGCGCCCGCCGGTGGAGCCGAAGTCCTGCTTGCCGTTCTGGGCAGAGGGGAACTGGACGTTCTCCAGCAGCACATGGTCAAAGCCCATGCTCTGCACCTCGCCGATGAGGTCGCCGATGAACTGGACGGCCTCATCGGAATAGGGGTTGAGCCAGGGGTTGCCGCCGGCGGACGCCTTATTATCCAGCCAGAGGTAAGCCTGCCCGGTGTAGCCGATGGCCATATTGCGGTCGGTGCGGGCCGCGATGGGGTCGCGGAAGGCCGCCAGCTTTGCCACCGGCACAAGGCCGTTCTCCTTGAGCACCGAGGCGATGAGGGCCGGGTCAAGGGACGCCCCCTCGATGCTGCCTGCCGCAGCAGCCACCTGAGAGGGATACAGGATATTTCCGGCACTGTCCTTCAGGGTGACGACGGCGTAGACTGCGCCCTGCTGGGCCAGCTGCCGGGCGGCGGCACGCAGGGAAGCTTCGTCCTTTGCCGCAGCTGTGTCCAGAACGCCCCAGCTGCCCTCAATGATGACGCCTGCGGGTGCAGCCGGTTCCGATCCCGGCTCCGAGTCCACCCGCACCTCCGAGGAAGCGGCAGACGCTGCCGTCACTTCCGACGAAGCGGCCGCACTGGACGCTGTCGTCTCAGACGAAGCCGAGAGGTCACGGTTGCGCACCACGGTGTACCAGGTGTGGGTGGCCCAGTCCAGCACATGGGGCGCGGCCAGCCAGCCCACGACCAGCACCACGGCCACCAGCACGATGATGCCGACGGCCTTCTTCACCCACATGCCGGGGCTGTAAAAACTGCGGTGATACCGCTTGACCTTTTTATACTTTGCCATGATCGTCCCTTTCTCCTGCACTCCTCACAGGATCACCGAGTGGCCCGTAAAACCATAGATGGCCAGCGCCAGCACGCCGATGTAGATGAGCGTGATGGGCAGGCCCCGGAACGCCTCCGGGATGGCCTCGCTGCGCAGACGGCGGTCAGCCTCCGTCACCAGCATGACGGCCAGCAGATAGCCCAGGCCGCTGCCGAGGCCGAAGCCCATGCTCTGCTCCAGCGTAAAGCTCTGGGTGCGCTCCACCAGCGCCGTACCCAGCACGCCGCTGTTGACCGCCGCCAGCGGCAGGATGCGGAGCAGCTGGCCGCCGTGGTGATTTCCCCGTGCGGCCCAGAGCACGATAAATTCAAACAGGCTCACCACCGCCACGCAGGCCAGATAGACCAGCGGACGGAGCTGGGCGGGGTTGGGCTGAGCGGCGACGAAGCCGCCCGCATAGAACGCCAGCGGAGCCACCAGCACCTGCGTGACACAGAGCAGCAGGGCAAACCACCCGCTGCTGGTGCGCTCGTCGCCCACCAGCTGGACGAGGCGGGACACGCCGAGGCCCCGGGTGAACACCGCGTTCTGTGCAAAGACGGCCAGCACGGCGTAGCTGAAAAATACGCCGACGGCCTGCATCACATCATTCATCCTCAGGCTCCCCCTCTTTCTGGCGGTAGACCGCCATGAGGCCGCGGGCCTCCGATGTCAGATAGTTTTTGTACTTCTTGGCCAGCGTGCGCCAGACGGCACACAGCACGCCCAACACGATGAAGCCGCCAGCCGGCATACCGGCCATGGGCAGGATGGGACGGCTCAGCACATGGCCGAACACCGTGCCGGCGCTCAGCCACTCGCGCACACAGCCCAGCAAAAGCAGCAGCAGACCGTAGCCGACGGTGATGCGGATGCCCTTGGAGACGGCCTTTTTCATCGTCTCCTGCACGCGGCCGAAGCGATAGGTCAGCAGCGGCTCCACCACCAGCATGGGCAGATAGATGCCCAGCACCAGCAGGCTCACGCCGAACAGCTGGTTCAGGATGGGGTACGCCGCCAGATAGACCACTGCCGCACTGCCCGAATAGAGGATGCTGCGGGGCAGCAGCTTCTTTTCCAGCTCTGCGTTGGCCGGATGCTCCTCCCGCAGGGGGAACAGGCGGCTCAGCAGGCAGGCCAGCATCCGGGAGGGCGTCAGCAGCAGCGCCACGGCCACAGCCAGCATCAGGGCGTTCTGGCCGCTCGTCGCAAGGACGACCAGCGGCGCAAGGCCCATGCCCTGCATGACCACAGGGTTATTCAGAAAGACGCGGTCATGGTGGAAGAATCTTTCCGGGTCCCGGGTGAGGAGTTCTGCAGCATGACGTTTCATTCCGCATCCCCCCTTTCCGGTCTTCTTCTCTTTGAAGTTTCTGCCGCTCTTTATCAGCTCATGGAGGCGGACTTCGGTGCGGTCGAGCCAGCCGGAGATGCTGTTGACCGCCAGAATGGCGAAGCAGACGCCCGTCTCGTAGACGCCGAAGTAGCGGAAGCCCATCGTAAAGGCTCCCACCATGGCGCCGTAGAGGATGCGGCCCCGCCGGTGGTGGGCGCAGGTGTAGGGCTCATTGAGCAGGAAGACGGCGCTGAAGAGCATCGCGCCCGTCAGCATCTCGTCGCGCACACAGCGCAGGCGGAACACAAGGCCCGCCGTAAAGGCGGTCCCCTCCGTCAGACCCAGCTGGCGCGGGAAGAAGAAGACGATGAGGCCCGCCGTGATGAGGAAGCTCAGGGAGGCGCTCAGCCGCACATCCTTCTGCATCCAGAGGAAGAGGCCGCAGGCCGCCAGCACGATGGCTGCACCGGTCCCCATCGGGGCGGCATACTCGCCCAGCACCAGCGACAGGGCGCTGATGTTGATGAGGCCGCCGCTGCGCAGGGTGTCCGAGATGGTGCTGGATGTGGCAACACCGGAGGCGTCCCAGAGCGGGATATTGGCGTATGGGGCCGGATAGCGGAAGACCTGCTCCGGCCAGGACACTGCCGCCACCGCGTAGCCCACGGCGGCGGGGTGGAAGGGGTAGCTGCCATAGCCGCCGAAGACCTCTTTGCCGATGAGAGCACCGGCCAGAATGGCGGCGGCGAGGACGTACCAGTCCACCGTCGCGGGCATCAGCAGGGTGATGACGAGGGCAAAGCTCTCGTTGGAATAATCCCCGGCCTGATAGACGCGGTGGCGCAGCAGAGAGATGAGCCGGTCGCACAGGTTGCCCATCAGCACCGCAAAGCCGCAGAGCAGCAGCGGGCGCAGACCGTAGAGGTAGCAGGAGACGCAGAGCAGCGGCACACAGAGAAAGCAGATGTGCTTATAGTATCTGCCGGTGCGCCGGAGTTCTTCCTCCTGCAGCCGGATCAATGCTTCATCCATGGGCAGTCCCCTCTCAGAGAGCTGCCATCGCACGGACGGCCGCGGCGGGGTCGGCGGCGCCAAAGATGGCGCTGCCCGCCACCAGCACGTCCGCACCGGCGGCGGCGACGCACTGCGGAGCGGTGGCGGCATCCACGCCGCCGTCCACTTCCAGCAGGAATTTCAGGCCACGGCGGTCTTTTTCCGCCTTGAGCCAGCGGAGCTTGTCGAGGGCCGAGGGCATGAACTTCTGGCCGCCGAAGCCAGGCTCCACGCTCATGACCAGCACGAGGTCCAGCTGGTCGAGGTAGTAGCCCAGCTCTTCCACCGGGGTGCCGGGCTTAATGGTCATGCCCACCTTGCAGCCCTGGGCCTTGATGGCGTCGATGGTCTCCTGGATGTCGTCGTCGCACTCGAGGTGGAAGTTGAGCAGGCTGGCACCGGCCTTGGCAAAAGCCTCGGCGTACTGCTGGGGGTGGGTGATCATCAGGTGGACGTCATAGAAAGCGTCCGGCAGGGCCTTGTGCAGGCTCTTGAGCACCGGGACGCCAAAGCTGATGTTCGGCACGAAGTGGCCGTCCATCACGTCATAATGCAGCATCTGCGCACCGGCATCCAGCACCATACGGCAGTCTGCGCCGAGATGGCTGAAGTCAGCCGAAAGGATAGAAGGACTGATCGTTGTCATTTTATTTTACTCCCCGTTATTTTTTAGAGAATTTTTGTAATTTTGCTCTACCGCCGTCCCTGCGGCATCTCCCACAGGAGCAGTCGGCATAGTCGATTATAGTTTACATGAAAACAGCGAAAAAATCAAACCCGCCGCCGTGTTTTTCACGGAAAAGACGTAAAGTTCTGCGTATCTCCCCTCTTCCACAATGCAAAAAGCAGCCAGACCGCTCCCTTGAGGGGCAGTCTGACCGCTGTGAAGTTAGTCTACCGGCTTCATGCTGGCCGGGTCTTCCACCGCACCGGGGCGGCCGCTCTCGTCGGGCAGACGCTTCATGCCGCCGGGGTTGGGGGCTGGACGGGCAGAGTGAAGACGAACCTGCACCACTCGCCCTGCTTGCTCTCCACCCGTATCTGGCCGCCGGAGAGGTTGACCAGCACCTTGCAGATGTTCAGGCCGAGACCTGCGCCCCGGGCGTGGAGACCCCGGGACTGGTCTTCTTTGTAGAAGCGCTGGAAGACATAGGGCAGCGCCTCGGGGCTAATGCCCTGACCGGAGTTCCAGATGGAGACTTCCACCTCCGGGCCCAGCCTCTCCACCCCCCGAAGCGGATGGTGCCGCCCGCCGGGGTGAACTTGATGGCGTTGTCCAGCAGATTGTAGGCCACCTGATGGATGAGGTCGGGGTCGGCATAGACCAGGACTTTCTCATCCATGGTCAGGCCGTCAATGTCGATCATGCCGTCGTTGATGCGCTGCTCCGCCGAGAGGGCCACGCCGGTCAGCGTCTCCCAGATGTTGAACATCCGGGCGTTCACCTGATATTCGCCGCTCTCCAGCTTGGAGAGGTCCAGCATATTCTGGATGAGGCGCGCCAGACGGCCCGTCTCCTCACTGACCAGCTGTAAGTAGTGGTTCTGCATATCGGGCGGGATGGTGCCGTCCAGAATACCGTCGATGAAGCCTGATGGTGGTCATGGGGGTGCGCAGCTCATGGGCAATATTGCCCATGAACTGGCCCCGGGAGTTGTCGTTGGACTGGATATTGTCCGCCATCTTGTTGAAGGTGCGGGCCAGATCGGCCACTTCGCCTTCGCCGTCCACGCCCTCGACCCGGACGGACAGGTCGCCGCCGCCGAAGCGCTGGGCCGCATCCGTCACCTTCTGGATGGGGTCGGTGAGCTTATGCATCATCACCTTGGTGAGGACGCTGGCCACCAGCAGCATCAGACAGGCCGAGAGGAAGAAGTTCGAGAAGAACTCCTTGCGGAACTCCACCAGCCGGTCGCCCGACGAGCAGAGGAAGAGGTAGCCGGTACACTCGCCGCTCTCGCTGCGCATCTCATGCACCGAGATGTAGCTCTTCTCGGTCAGTACGCCGTCCAGCGTGCCGAAGATGTGATAATTCTCCTTGGCCTTGGCCGACTTTTCCAGCACGGACGCCTCTACCACATCCCCGGCCAGATCGTCCGGGTCTGAGGCCAGCACCACGTTGCCGTCGCAGTCGGTGAAGAACAGGTACACTTCCGCGCTCTCGCCGATGAGCTCGAGCTTGGTGTTCAGGGCTTCCAGTTCTTCGCCTTCCGGCAGAGCGGCTTCCTGCACCAGATGGGACGCCGTGCGCTGGGCCACATTGACCACTTCGTCCAGCACGTCGTACCGCTCCTGCGCGAAGTAGTTGCTGAACAGCACCAGCTCCGAACCGCCCATGATCACCGTGCCGAAGATGAGCAGGGTGCTCATGAGCGAGAAGAACGCAACAGAAACACTTTTGCGCATTACTGACGCACCTCGAATTTATAGCCCACGCCCCAGACGGTCTTCAGCTCCCATTTATCGGAAGCACCGGCCAGCTTCTCGCGCAGGCGCTTGACATGGACATCGATGGTGCGGCTGTCGCCGTAGTATTCGAAGCCCCACACCTCGTCCAGCAGCTGGTCGCGGGTGTAGACCCGGTTGGGGTGAGAGGCGAGGCAGTTCAGCAGTTCCAGCTCCTTCGGGGGAGCTTCCACCACCTTTCCCTTGACCCGCAGCTCGTAGCTGTTCATGTCAAGGCGGAGGTTGTCGAACTCGATGACGCCCTCAGTGCTCTCGGTCTGGGACGTGGTGACGGTGCAGCGGCGCAGCACCGCCTTGATGCGGGCCACGACCTCTTTGGTATCGAAAGGCTTGACCATGTAGTCGTCTGCGCCCAGCTCGAGGCCCAGCACCTTGTCGAAGGTCTCGCCCTTGGCCGTCAGCATCATGACCGGGGTGTTGCCCAGCTTGCGGATGCGGCGGCAGACCTCCAGGCCGTCCATCCGGGGCATCATCACATCCAGCAGCACCATGTCGGGCTTGATCTGATTGAACTTTTCCAGGCCCTCTTCGCCGTCGCCGGCCGTGGTGACCTGATAGCCCTCCTTGGTCAGGTAGAGCCGCAGCAGCTCGCAGATGTTGGTATCGTCGTCCACAACGAGTATCTTTTCGTTTGCCATGTGAGTGTTCCTCCTCTATCCAGTCCAAAGCCAGCTCCCGCCGGGCGCTGGCCGCAATTCTGATGTTGACCTATGTTCTATTATACGGGACAGTTATGACAAAATAAAGAAGGTTTTGTATGATTTTTGAATCTTTGGCAAGCAAAAGGCCGCAGGAAGCGGCACTTTTCCTGCGGCCTTATCTTGTTTCTGTGCTCGGTCTGCCTGCTGCAAAGCCGCACCTTTGGTCATCCCTCGTGTGCAAAGATTATATCATACCACACATAGTCACCCTGTTCCTGCACACCGATTCCTACATATACATCTTCCCGAATCGTCGTCTTACCGGGTGTATTTAGTTCCGTCTGAAAATTGTTTCGGAAGTATTCTGTCAGCTGATTTTTCGTGAAGTGATTTCGCGGAAGTCCTGTTACTGTCCAATTTTCCCTTCCACCATACTTGTAGCCCTTTCCGCCGTCTTTGAACTCCTGCGGAACTGGTGAAAGCTCGTCGTGCTTTTTTCCGTTCATCATTTCCAGCGCGCGCTGTGCTGAAAGCTGGCTTATTTTATCCACTTCTTGAACTGTGCCGTCCAATCCAACTTCTTTGCGTGCAGCATTGATCGAATCCAGGATAATTTGCGCTATTCCCTCTTCTTCAGGAGAGGGCGGTGTAGGTGCGCTGCTTCCGCCACCACTACATCCGCCCAGTGCTCCCGCAACAGATGTCGCCAGCACCACGGTGCCAGTAAGCTTCAGGAATTTGCGACGATTCATTTTGTCAGACATAGTTTCGTCTCCTAACTTCAAAATTTTGCACGGAGCGTCTGTGCGCCTTCCGCTGTGTTCCAGAATGTAATTTTTTCTTCACTCTGCTGTCCGTTTTCCATTTCATAGACCACAAGCCATTGGTCATCGAGGTCGTCAATTTTCAGTGTCATAGTTTCACCATAGAAATCCGAGATTTTCAAAACATCATCATTTACAAGTGACCATTTTCCCTGACCGTAAGAACCTGGAATCGTAACCGTTCCATCGTCGTAAAGCGTAAAGCTCACACTCTCCGACCACTGCCGATACCAGTTGTTTGCCAGAAGCTTTTTCATCTCTTTTTCGCGGCTGCCGGTAGTATTCTGAGTCACACATACTGCAACTACAGCACACACAATAACGGCACATATTGCGTATAAAATCGTCTTCTCCTTCTTGGACATAACTTTACACCTTTCTCTATCCGTTTGTTACTCGTCCGATTTTCACTTGCCACGAATCCTTTTCCAGTCAAATGTCACTGTTAGCTTTTGCCTTGGGCGTCAAGACTGATATTCGTAAGAACCGTCACTGCTGATTTTTGCAACATGGCTATTCAAACTAGCATATGTATACCCGTTATAGACTTCACAGATTCCCCTGTGTCCTGACGAACTATCCTGTGCATATCCATAAGAGCCGTCAAATTTTATTCTATCCCATTCATCAAGCTTCGTCCCGGTTTGGTCATATGTATACCACTGCTCCGTATTTTCTTCGCAGGTAGTAATAAGAACACCATCAGCTGTCTGGTATACATATCTGACTGAACCTTTTTGCGGTTCCGCCGCCCATGTTCCGTCTCTCTTTATAACGCCCCAAAATGGAACACCCTCTGGATTTTTCATCTGTAAGACTGCATAGCCGTTGATAAACCGGGGTTCATCCTCATAAATCGATTGAATATTATATTGGCTCAGGTCGATTACTTGATTCAAATGGACATCATAAAACCCCGATGGATAATCCTCAAAATCACCTGCATCTCTCCTGACATCCAAATAAATCAGCCCTTCGCTTAATACTGGCGTTTCGCTTCGTCTTGACTTTATGGCCTCCCATTCCGGAAGCTCATTAAAATCATCATCGAGTGCTCTCAGCCCCGGCATTGTTCGAATCATCAGGTTCCCTTCTGCCTGTATCAGATACGCATTGGGTTCCCGTACCGAGAAAAATTTTTCGGTATCAATGTTCGTAAACACATAATAAAAATCACTACGGATGCGATATACGCTTCCTCCACAGTATGCAAATGCCTGTGAGATTCCAATCGAATCGTAGTCATTATTCGCAAGGTCTTTATATACGGTATCAGAATTCATTTTCGAAAACTCATCACGTGTAGTATCACATTGAAAACGAATTTCACCGTTCGTATCCCAAGCGGTTATAATTGCCTTTGTTCCTTCAATCGAGTCCTCTCTTCTTACTGTCCAGAGCAGCGTACCATCGTCATACTTCGCATACCGGATGATAATTTCATCATTCGATAGATAAGACGGCCTGAAAAGCGTTCCATCCTCTTTTTGCCATCACACGGGTACTTGTCATACACATCCCGTTATAAAAACCAGAAGCAATGTAAGTATCGCTTTCAAAGACATGATGAACTCTTCCGTCCACGTCAAACAGACAGTATCTGTTCCCACTATCGCCATAGAGCATTCCGACCGAAAGCTCTTCCATATTCGGGTATTCAAGCGCACAACCATTATAATTTTGCGCTATTTCCTTCAATGTTGGATACCCTGCATTCGCACTTTCGGCAAGCTCCGCAGACTCCACACTAGAACTCTCACTTATCGAAGCCGACTGAAGTGGCTGGCCGCTTTCCTCTTTTTTTCCGCAGATGAGTAACTGTCTTTTCCATTAGAACATCCCGAAAGAACAATCGCTGCCACAACTCCGAGTGCAGCCAGTCTCTGAGCGGTTCTCATAGATTTCACCTCTTTCTGTCCTTCCTCATTTACCCAGCATTCTTTTTTTGCATCCTCAGCCGTATGCCAGAATACGATTGTCTGGTCGGTATTCTTATCCGCATTCGGCGGGCCAAAGGTCACTGATTTTTTATCGATAGCGATTATCGTGAAAATCTCGCTATTCCCATAGAATCCGGTAAGCGTAAACTGGTCTTCGTTCGCAATCGACCATGTTCCTTTTCCGTAGTCATTATCAATCATGCAGGTTCCGTCATCATAAATCGTGAACGCCAAGTCATCCGAACCCTGACGGTACCATGTACCGATAATGAGTTCCTTTTTATTTTTCTTCCCGCATCCCGTCAGCGGTGCTGCCGCACACACCAGAGCCGTCGCCGCCGTAAGCTGTAGGAATCCACGTCGCGTGATATTTTTCATTTTGACTGTCTCCTTCTAAGGCAGCTCATCTAAAAAGCGAGCCGTCCACCATGCGCATGACAAAAGTAAGGATCCACTCTATCACCTTTGCACCCATTGCAACATAGCCGAATGCCACCGAAAGAAGCGCCTTTTTCCACCAGTTTTCTTTTTTGTTCAGACTTTTGCGTATTTTCTCGGAAAGGATAACTCCGATCCAGCCATTTCCGTTTTCAATGCCCTTCCACGAGATCCATCCGCCCCATGCCCAAAGGGCAAACATGCACAATGCAACCGTCATAGTTCTTTCTCCCTTTTTTCGTTATCAGCGTTCCTCATAGTAGGCACAGCCGTTCCGGTCACTCGGGCGATTATAGCCGTGTGTCCAGCCTTTCTCGCAAAGGCAGTACACCTCGCCGTCTCTCCAGTCACTCCGGTCAGCATAGACGCAGTCACTGCAATTTCCGTAGAAGCATCCCTCCGGCAGAACAACAGCCATCATTTTCTTGTTTTTCACGTTCTTCATGTTAAGTTCCTCCTTGACATTTGATACAATCTCTTTTTATTACGACTTTCTCATTGTTGCGTACTGCCTTATATGCCACCACCTTACGCTCCGGCATTACAACAACAGGAAAGTACAGACAACCAATTTTTTTCGGCATTACTTCCATAATGCGAACGATATATTCTTTATCTCCTTCGGAAAGGCTTTCTGTGCCGCCGAAATGCACATGAAACATTCCCATAAACTGTATCCCAGTTTCAGCCCATTGGTTGATTTTCTGATTCAGGAAGCGTGTATCAGGTGTATAACTGCAAGGATGTTTACCCAATATTCCTTTATCCAAGCAGATATTTGTAACCACGTCATTTCTTCCGCCTAATATTCCCCCGCTCTCTGGTGGAATATTTGAAACTCCCTGTCGAATTGAATCTATCACCGCTTCAGAGCATATGTTCATCTCGCCCATCCTTTCCGTCAGTAGTTCAAGCCCTTCCGCCCAAGTCTCTGTCTTGGCTCTTATTTTAACGGATTATCCGTTAAAAATCAAGATGTTCGGGCCATCCTTTGTAGACTTTCTACAAAGAGGTGAATCCTATGCTATACACAGAACGCATCAAGGCACTGCGCAGCGATCACGACCTCAACCAGACGCAGGTCGCGCGGGCTATCCATGTTGCCCAGACCACCTATTCCGACTACGAAAAGGGCAAAGTGCGCATCCCGGTCGAGTGCCTCATCCAGCTGGCGAAGTTCTACGACGTCGATATGAACTATATCACCGGCGTCAGCGACACCCTCCGGCCATTCCCCAAGCCGCCTGTCTCCCTATAACGCACCAAAAGGGGCCTCCTTTGCAGGAGGCCCCTTTTGCATATCACGGGCCGGTCAGAATGGGGAGACGCAGCCCGGTTTCTGGTATTTTCAGGGAAATGTGCTCAGATCTTTTGAAGCAGTCTTTACAGGATGGGGGTCTGGATGTTGTCGTTGTTCTTGATGCCGTGCTTCTCGGCGTAGCCGGTCAGCATCAGGGTCAGAGCGCCGTCGCCGGTGACGTTGCAGGCGGTGCCGAAGCTGTCCTGCAGGGCGAAGATGGCGAGCATCAGAGCGGTGCCGGCGTCATCGAACATCAGAACGCCGGTGATGAGGCCCAGAGAAGCCATGACGGTGCCGCCGGGGACGCCGGGAGCGCCGATGGCGAAGATGCCGAGCAGGGCGCAGAAGAGGATCATGGTGCCGACGCCGGGCAGATGGCCGTACAGGATCTTGGAGATGGTCATGCAGAAGAACACCTCCGTCAGCACCGAGCCGCACAGGTGGATGTTGGCGAACAGCGGAATGCCGAAGCTCACCATATCCTCCCGCAGAACCTTGCTCTTGCGGGCGCAGCGCAGGGCCACCGCCAGAGTGGCCGCGCTGGACATGGTGCCCACGGCGGTCAGGTAAGCGGGGCCATAGTGGCGCAGCACTTCCATCGGGTTCTTGCCGGAATAGGCGCCGGCCAGCAGGTACAGCACCGCCATCCAGATGTAGTGGCCGGCCATGACGATGAGGATGATCTGGATGAACGCGGGCAGCTGGTGGGTGATCATGCCCTCATAGCTCAGGTTGCAGAAGGTGGCAGCAATGTAGAAGGGCAGAATGGGGATGATGATCTTGCCGACGATGTCCAGCACGATGTTCTGGAACTCGCCCAGGATGTCGCAGGTCAGCTTGCTCTTGGTCCAGGTTGCAGCCAGGCCCACCAGCACGCTCAGCACCAGGGCGCTCATCACGCTCATGATCTGGGGGATGTTCAGCTCAAACACCACGCCGGGCAGAGTCCGCAGACCGGCCACCTCAGTGTCGATGGACAGGTGCGGGATGAGGGCGTAGCCTGCGGTGGCGCTCATGAGGGCTGCGCAGACGGAGGAAACGTAGGCGATCACGATCGCCACGCCCAGCAGGCGGGAGGCGTTCTTGCCCAGCTTGGTGATGGACGGGGCGATGAAGCCGATGATGATCAGCGGCACGCAGAAGGTGATGAGCTGGCCCATGATGTACTGTAAGGTAACGACGACCTTCATGACGCTCTCGGGGAAGATCTGGCCCAGGATAACGCCGATGATGATGCCGAGAAGCAGCCGGAACGGCAGGTTATTGAATAGCTTTTTCATAATAATTTACCCCTAATTCTCCTGCGCTTCGGGCGCAGGGTGTTTTTTGCAGGATGCGGATGCAGGCTTGCCAGGGTTTTTTTTCGAGGACGCTTATTCGGCGTCCGGAGCATGTTCTTTGTTGAGCATCAGATCGAGGATGACGCTGTCGCTGGTGCCGTGGGTGCTGAGGATGGCGAAGTTGTCCAGCGTGCGCTCCACGTTCTCTTCCACGATGCCGTCGGTGCTCTGGACGCGGACGCCGCGGGTACCCATGGCTGCTGCCTGACAGGCGGCATTGACGCAGGTGGAGATCTTCAGGGCGCAGTCGGCCTTTGCGCCGTCACACACCATGCCAGTGACATTGCCCACCATGTTCTGGATGGCACAGCAGATCTCGTGATAGCCGCCGCCCAGCAGATAGGCAATGCCGCAGGCCGCGCCGGTCCCGGCGACGGTCGCGCCGCAGAGGTTGCTCAGGCGGCCGAACTTAGCCTTGATGCGGATCGCGATCAGGTTGGAAAGGGTGACGGCACGCAGCATGGTCGGCTCATCGATGCCCAGCCAGCGGGCGGCTGCCACGACGGGCATCGTTGCGGTGATGCCCTGATTGCCGCTGCCGGAGTTGGCCACCACCGACACCGGCGCGCCTGCCATGCGGGCGTCTGCACCGGCGGCGGCAGCGATCATGGAGTTGGTGGTCAGGTCGCGGGTCATGAGGCCCTTGCGGCAGTTGAGGTCGAGATTGCGTCCGATGGCAAGGCCGTATTCCTTGGAAAGGCCCTCATCGCTGATGATGGAGTTGACCCGCACGGCGCTGCGGATGATGTCGATGGGGTCGTGCATGGGGTCAAGCTCTTTGGTGCAGTAATCCCAGATGGAGCGGACGGTCAGGAAGGACGCGATCTGCTCCGGGGAGACCACATCGCTGTCGCCGGCTGCGGCAGTATCCACGTCCTGCTTGTCGAGGGTCGCCGCGCCGTCCTGCTCCACCAGCACGACGTTGGTGTGCAGGTCGCGGACGATGGCGCGGCCGGTGTGGCCGCCGCCCTTGGCGATGACCTCAATGTAGAGCTTCTGGGGCACCTGCGCCACATTCACCTTGACCTTGCCGGCCTTGACCAGCGCGGCGGCCGCCTCCACCGTCTCACGGGGGACATGGTTCATGACCTCCAGAAGGTAGACCGGGTCGCCGCCCAGCGCACCGATGGCGGCGGCATAGTCCATGCCCTCGTAATCGGTGCCGGGGATGCCCGCCGACATGGCGTTCTTGATGATGTTGATGCTGGCGTTGACCGTGATCTCTTCGGCCTTATCCACACCGGCCTTCCGCAGGGCCTGACCCGCCTCGGCGGCAGTCAGCGCCACAGCGCCCGGCTCGGTGCAGCCGGTAGCCAGCTCCATCTCACTGTTCAGGATGCGAATGAACATGTTCTGTTCCATAGTGTTGCACCGTCTCTTTCTCTTATAGGATGCTCTGTTATTTCACGGCGATGCATTCGATCTCCAGCGGTGCGTCCTTGGGCAGACGGCCCACCTGCACGGCACTCCGTGCGGGGAAGGGCTGTGCGAAGTACTCGCCGTAGACCTGATTCATCTCGGCAAAATCATTCATGTCTGCAAGGAAGACCGTAGTCTTGACCACATCGGCCAGTGTCATGCCCTGCTGGGCAAGGATGGCCTGAATGTTCTTGAGGGACTGCGCGGTCTGGGCCGCGATGCCCTCGGGGATGGCCCCGGTAGCGGGGTCGATGGGGAGCTGGCCGGAGACGTAGACCGTCTGGCCTGCTGCGATGCCCTGCGAATATGGCCCAATGGCTGCGGGCGCCTGCGCAGTAGCGATTGCCTGTTTCATAATTCTCTCTCCTTTTTCCGAATTGCAGGGGCACGGCTTACCCTCGTGCCCCTTGTCCTGACCCTATCCTAACGCGGTGGGCGGCAAAAGTCAACAATTTTCTCTCTCGATGAGAAATTATTATCACTTGTGACAAATTCCGCGGATATTTTGAAGCACTTTCACGAAAATGCATTGAGTTTTCAGTTTCTCATTGTCAATAGCCGACGAACGTGATATGATACAGGCAGCGAGATGAGAATAAATTCTCATCATTTCCCTCATGAAACAACGCGGAAAGTGGTGACATACATGGACGCAAGGCTGGAGCCGTATCGGACGCTGGTTTCGTTTCTGGGTGAGGCGTTGGGGCCGGACTATGAGGTGGTGCTGCATGATCTGACCAGCGAGGAGGGCACCATCGCAGCCATCGTGAACAACAACATCAGCGGCCGCACCGAGGGCGCACCGCTGTCCAACATGGCCCTGCGGTTCATCCACGGCAAAGTCTACGAAAAGCAGCCCTATGTGGCAGGCTATCAGGGCGCGTCGCAGGCCAAGGGGCGGCTGCGCTCCTCCACCATGTTCATCAAGGACGGCAGTGAGCTTATCGGGATGCTCTGCATCAACTTTGACGCCGCCAAATACAGCCGGATGGCGCAGGAGCTTCTGGCCCTCTGTGGGGCGCATCAGGAGCCCGGCCCCAGCGTTGGGGTGGAAAATTTCGTCAGCAGCCTCCCCGACGCAGTGCAGGCCGCCATCACTGATGTGACCGGCAGCGCCCTGCCCCCCGACCGGCTGACGATGGACGAGAAGATCCGCATCGTGGAAGACCTGCAGCAGGCAGGCATCTTCTACATGAAAGGCGCTGTCAGCGAGGTGGCAGCGCAGCTCGGCTCCTCGGAGGCGACGATCTACCGTTATCTGAGCAAACTGAAAGACTGATACATACAAAAACGAGGGGTGGCCCTGAAGCCATCCCTCGTTTTGATATACTGGTAATTATGCGTACAGAACGCAGCCGAGGACCTTCTTGCCGAAGCTCTCGAGCTTTGCCTTCTGTGCGCGGAGCGAAGCGTGAGTAGAAACAGCGCAGTCTGCTGCAAGGACAACGACATCCACTTTGGCAGCCTCAGAGACCGTTGCCGAAGACTGCAGGATGCTGCCGGAAACAAGGATATTCTTGCCGTCCAGCTCGCCGGAAGCCTTCAGAGCCTCGCCCAGAGCAGTCAGCTGATCCCCGGCGATGTCGCCGGTCAGCAGGATGTTCTCCGCCTCCGGCACACGGTTGCGGATGGTCGCCGCGATGAGGCGGGTCATCTCAGCATCGGCACTGCCGTCCGGCCGCTTCTCCATCTTGTTGAGAGAGGCATCCATGCCCTTGGCGGGGACGCTGCGTTGGCCAGCGTACCCAGCACGCCCACGCCGCAGCTGCTCTGGAGGTCCTCGCTGACACAGACCTTGTCCTCCATCAGGAAGCGGACGACTGCCACGCCTGCCACAGCCACGATGCCCAGCTGGAAGCCGATAAGAACGAACTTCTTGGCACCGCTGCTCTGCTTGGGCTCCTCGGGCTTTTCCTGTGCGGCGAGGTCCTGATCTGCAGTCTCGATGCTCTTTTCCAGCAGCTCATGATTGTTCTGCAGGTCTGTCAGATTGTTCTGCAGGCTGATCATGTTATCGCGGGTATCCTGCTGGCTGTCGCGCAGCCAGGTCAGCACAGTGGTGCTGTCACTGCGGGAGACCTGCTTGGTATTATGGCCGCCCACGGTCGTCTCGATGTTTTCGCGGACTGCCTCCATCCGCTTGAGCATCAAATCCATGATGCGGCCCGCCTCATCAGCATCTTCACCATAAGTCGTGATGGTCAGCAGTCGGGTTCCGCTGTCCACCGAAACCGTGATAAGCTCGCGCATATAGCGTTCTTCCATGCTGAACTGGTCCGCAATGGTGATGATGGACTCATGGCTGGTCAGCAGGCTGTTGTAAGCACTGAGGACGGCGCTGGTGTAATCCGGGTTCTGGTAGTCCATGCCCGGCAGGATCTTGTAATCGGTGGTAATATAGAAGCGGGTCTCCGAGGTATAGACATTGTACGGGTCGAGCTTCTGGCGCACCGACTTGTCAATATACTCCTGTGCATTGTCGATGTCGAACTGCGCGCGCACCTGATCCGCCTCGTTCTGGTTCAACTGCTGCTTATAGCTGGTGACATCCGTGTCGTGCTTCGTCTGGGCCTCACGGTACTCGACCATGTCCTCTTCGTACTGCTGCTCTGCGCTGGTGCGGGGGACTTCCTCGCCGTTGGCGATGGCCTCATCGATGGCGCGCTGGTTCAGCATTCCCTTCACCACGCTGAAGCCGCCGAACAGCACAGCGCAGATCACCGCTGCGGCGGCCATCTGCTTGTACCTATGGGCGACCGCAAAGAACAGCGAGACCAGATCGATCTCCTGCTCCTGATTTTCTGCCTTGTAATTGTCCATACTTTGTGATTCCTCTCCTGTGCTTCTGCTTTTCAGCCTTCCTTGCTCTTTCAGAACACTCAGCCGTTATACAGCTTGTTTTTCAGCTCTGCATAGCGCTGGCTCTTTTCGGCTTTGTAGGTGCTCATGACCTGATCGGCCAGTTCTGTGCTCTGTCCATTTTCTTTCAGGACCGTGCGCAGCTGGCTCACGATGCGGCCCATCTCCTTGTCGCAGTACGACTGCAGCGAGGTGAGCTCACCTGTCTTGGACAGGCAGATCATGATCTTTTTGATTTTGGTCTGCTGCTCTGCGGGCAGCGTCTTGTACTCAGCCTTTGCCGCAGAGATGCTGGAATTGAGTCCCTTTTCTGCAATGGCTTTCAGCGCGTAGGTCTGCTGGATGAGAGCCTTGACTTCGGCCTCACAGGCTGCCTCCTGCTGCTTTTTTTTCCGCCGGAGCCTCGGACGACGAGGCTGCGCTCTGCTCCGTGCCGGATGCAGAGTCTTCCGGCTCGCTGGACGCTGCCGCCTCAGACTCCGTTCTGGCCGGCTGCTCACCGGCGGCGATCCCTTGCGCCTCGGAGGCTGCAGGCGCTTCATCCGTACCGGTCCGGGTCAGGCTGTCCAGCGTGAGCTCGCCGCTGAGCAGCTGTTCCAGTTCCGCATCTGTGATGGTGACAGATGCCGCTTCATTCGCTTCGTTCTCCGAGAGGGCGGGTTCAGCCGCTGTCACTCTTACCGTGTTGAAGATGCTGAAAAAGCCGAATGCACCAGCCGCTGCCAGGCCAAGCAGCGCCAGCAAAGTCTTCCCGCCCCACTTTTTGACCTTTCTCTTTTCCGCGGCCATTAGTCCTTCTTGCTCAGGTAAGTGTCGATCTTCTCGCCCAGGTGGTAGATACCATAGATGTAGCCGATCATACCCATGATCCCCATGCTCTTGAAGTTCTTGAACCAGTTCTGCAGCGGCTCAGTAGAACCCTTCTTGGCGCTGCTCCAGACAGCCGAGCGAGTCTCACTCAGGACCGCGTCCCGCAGATAGTCGCCGATGAGGTAGTTGAACAGCCCCCAATAATCGGCGCCGCCCTCAATATAGATTTTTTTTCATTTTCCGCAATCACAGTATATTCGACAGGATAATTCATTTTGTTTTCCTTTCTCGGATCTAGTCCCTCTATTTTACACGATTCCAATGCTTCCCGAGCGCAAAAAAGGGCAGACTTTCCCCTTCAAAGCACGCTCTTCCATGCATTATATCATAGTTTGCAGGCGCTTTCAACCGATTCGAAAGTGAAAAATCAATCACATATCGCCCATCTGCCCCTTCTTCTGCTTCCGGAAAGGTCTTGAAGAGCCGCCGCAGGCATGATAAAATAGATGTGTATGTAAAAATGACCCGGAGTCATTCTGTAAAATGCTCTGTCATCCATGACTATAAAAGGAGAAATCTGAAATGAAACTCGGTATCGTCGGCCTGCCCAACGTCGGCAAGTCCACTCTGTTCAACGCCATCACCTCCACCAAGAACGCGGAGGCTGCAAACTACCCCTTCTGCACCATCGAGCCCAACAGCGGCATCGTGGCCGTGCCGGACAAGCGGCTGGATAAGCTGGCTGAGATCTGGCAGACCAACAAGAAGACCCCCGCCATCGTGGAGTTCGTGGACATCGCCGGCCTCGTCAAGGGCGCAAGCCAGGGTGCCGGCCTCGGCAACAAGTTCCTCGGCCACATCCGCGAGTGCGATGCCATCGTCCATGTCGTGCGCTGCTTCGACGACGACAACATCATCCATGTCGTGGAGGACGTGACCAAGGCCGAGGCCGTGGACCCCATCGCCGACATCGACGCCATCGACTACGAGCTCATCCTCTCCGACCTCGAAGTCGTCCAGAACCGCGCAGGCCGCATGGCCAAGGCCGCAAAGAGCGGCAACAACAAGGGGGCCGCCGCCGAGGCTGCATGGCTGCAGCAGCTGGCCGCCCATCTGGAAAGCGGCAAGCCCGCCCGCAGCTTCGACTTCGACGAGAACGACGCCGAGCAGCAGACCGTGCTCCACGAGATGGGCCTGCTGAGCAGCAAGCCCGTCCTCTACGCCTGCAACGTGGGCGAGGACGACCTGATGGAGGGCATCGAAAACAACAAGTACGTCCCGCTGGTGGCCGCACGCGCCAAGGAAGAGGGTGCACGTTACATCCCTATCTGCGCCAAGACCGAGGAGGACATCGCCGACTACAGCCCCGAGGAAAAGAAAGCCTTCCTCGCCGAGATGGGCATCGAGGCCAGCGGCCTCGACAACCTCATCACCGCCAGCTACGATCTGCTGGGCCTCATCTCCTTCCTGACCGACGGCAAGAAGGAGTGCCGCGCATGGACCATCCGCAAGGGTACCAAGGCTCCGCAGGCTGCCGGCAAGATCCACAGCGTTTGAGCGCGGTTTCATCCGTGCCAGCGTCATCGGCTACAGCGACCTCGAGGCCAACAACTTCGACTATGCTGCCGTCAAGGCCAAGGGCCTGCAGCGCACCGAGGGCAAGGAGTATGTCGTGAAGGACGGCGATGTCATCGAGTTCCTGTTCAACGTGTAAGGAGATTTTATGATCATTGGTATTATGGGCGCAATGCCCGACGAAGTGGACCAGCTCTGTGCAAAGCTGGAGAACGTCACTGTAGAGCCCTACGGCGGCGTGGAATATCATAAGGGCACGCTGGCCGGCAAGCAGGTGGTGGTCTGCTGCGCAGGCATGGGCAAGGCCAACGCCGCTGCCACCACCCAGGTGCTCATCACCAAGTTCGGTGCTGAGAAGATCATCTTCTCCGGCATTGCGGGCAACATGACCTCCAAGCTCGGCATCGGGGACGTAGTCATCGGCAAGACGGTGCTTTACCACGACGCCCAGCTGGATATGATCTGCCAGAATCCGCCTTTCCTGAAGGAGTACACCGGCGACCCGGCCCTTATCGCCGCCGCTGAGAAGGCCTGCGCCGATGCAGGCGTCAAGGCTCTGGTGGGCAAGATCGCCACCGGCGACCTGTTCGTGGGCGACAGCGCCACCAAGGCCGCCATTGAGGCCAAGTGCGCCCCCGACTGCGTGGAGATGGAGGGCGCGGCCGTGAGCCAGATCGCCGCCACGAACGATGTGCCTTGCGTCATCCTCCGCGCCATGAGCGATAACGCCGACGAAGACGGCCATGAGGTGCTGGTGGTCAAAAAATTCAGCATCACCGAGTACGTCGCCACCGCGACCAAAATCGTCGCCGCGATGGTCGAGTCTCTGTAACAGACAGCAACAGAAGCCGGTCACAAGACCGGCTTCTGTCTGTTTACAGGTACTGTTCCAGCTTCAGCCGGTTGTCCTCCTCAAAATTCTGCAGCTTCTGCATCAGCCTCTTCGACCCCGGCGCGGCGTCGGGGTAGTCCTTCTGGGATTTGATGCAGTCCACCACGCCCATGCCGCTGCCCTGTGTGAGCATCTCAGCGAGGTTGCGGGTGGATTTGTCGGTGATGGTCTTCATGCCGATGCTCACCTTGGTGTTGAGCTTCGCCATGGCACTCTGGCCCTGGGCTGAGCCGCCGCAGGCGTCGATGGCGGCGTGAGCCTCCTGATTGAGCTGGCGGTAGATATTGCGCTGGCGCAGAAGCTCCGCCTTGAACTGCTCATTCTCTGCCATCGGCACGAGCTGGTCGAGCGTGTTCTTTCCCATCTCGGTGTTCTGCACGATGGCTTCCAGCATATTGAGATTGTCGTTTTTCTGGTTTTCCATACAAAAATCCCCCTTTTGAGGGTAGTTTCTCTCAAAAGGGGGACTCTTATGCATTATTCGCCGTCGTAGATGCGGTCGCCGCCTGCGGTCTGTGCAGCGGCCAGCCGCTTCTCGCACAGGTCATAGAGGGCATCCCAGTTCTTACAGCGCACCTCGCGGGTGCCGGCCACGCCGATGGACTGGGTGAACGGCACCCGGCGCATCAGGCCCACCGAGGCCACACACTCCTTGGGCATCTCGGCGTAGATGGCTTTCAGCTCCTCTTCCAGCTCACGGCGGGTGCGGTCGGCGCAGCCGATGGCAAACAGGGTATCGGTCAGGCGGCAGACCACCCGCTCAGCAGGCTGGTCAAAGTGCTTTTTCCACTGGTTTGCCACAAAGCAGACCAGCTGGCCCATGACGGCGTCGCTCTCCCGCGCGGAAAGCTTCTCTGCGCCGTCGATGGACACCAGCGCCAGCGCCGCGCAGCGGTGGCAGTCGGTCCACTCATCGAGTTTCGTGCAGAATTCTGTCTCGTAGTAGCGGCGGTTGAACACTCCCGTCACAAAGTCGTGGTTCATGTCGTCGCGGCACATCTCCCGCTCCCGCGGGGTCATCCGGTCTTCGGGCAGGTCATTGCCTGCCAGAGGGGCCGTCATCTGCAGCTGCCACACCTTGCCGTCGGCCACGACACAGCGGCGCAGCACACAGTCCACCTGACCGCCGCGCAGCTCGTAGTCCACCATCAGGCCGTCGTCCTGCCAGCAGCGGTCGGCGTCCTCGTCCACCTGCGTCAGGCTCACATCCTGAAACACAGGCCGCGAACTTTCGACGAATTGCCGCAAGTCCTGCTCAGTCCATTCATTTTTCATGCGTTTTTCCCCCATTTTACACACCGGGTCTTCCTTCCCGGCGCTCTGCCTTTTCACAGTCGAGCCTGTTTTCATGGCCAGCGTATCGCTGTGAAAATAAGTCTTATATCTGACTGCATCTCTCATGCGATTATATCACGATGGCGGGGCGCTTACCAGCAAAACGCACAATTTTCAAAAAAGATTTTTTACAATTCCGTCAATTTGAGGTCTTCGCTTCTTTTTCGACCGGCTCCTTGGCGCGGCAGTAGACCTCGCACTCAGCCTGGATACAGCTGGCCAGAGGCTCTGCGTCGAAGCCCTCCGCGGCGCGCCAGATCCAGTTGCCGCCCAGCTTGCCGGGGGTGTTCAAATGGGCCTCCGCGCCCAGCCCCAGCCAATCTGCCATGGGGATGATGGCCCGGTCGGCCACCGAGCCCAGGGCGGCGCGGAGAAGGGCGGTGCGGGCCGCATCCGTCCTAACGGCTGCCACCTCCTTGGCGGTGGGCTTGCAGGGGGTCAGGTGCAGGTAGGCCGCAGCAGCGGCTTTCTCCTTGGCGGGGGCGGCGTTCACCCACCAGTCGGTCAGGGTGGTGTTGTCGTGAGTGCCCGGGTAGACCACGCTGTTCTTGACGTGGTTGTGGGGCAGATACTCGTTGTCGCCGCCGCCGAAGGCGAACTGAAGGACCTTCATGCCCGGGAAAGTGCTGTCGGCCAGCAGCTTGCGGACACTGGGCACGAGGTCGCCCAGATCTTCGGCGATGATGGGCAGCTTGCCGAGGGCCGCTTCCAGCGCACGGAACAGGTCCATCCGGGGCCGTTCTCCCACTTGCCGGTGCGGGCGGTGGAGCTGCCTGCCGGGATGGCCCAGTAGGTGTCAAAGCCTCGGAAGTGGTCGATGCGGAGCAGGTCGTAGATCCCGAGGGCATGGCGGACGCGGCGCACCCACCATGCATATCCGGTCTGTTTATGATATGGCCAGTTATACAGCGGGTTGCCCCAGAGCTGGCCGTCTGCGGAAAAGCCGTCCGGCGGACAGCCGGCCACGCGGGCAAAGCCTCCCTGCGCGTCCAGCTCGAAAAGCTCGCCGCCCACCCATGCATCCACCGAGTCGGCCGAGACGTAGATGGGGATGTCGCCGAGAATTTTCACACCCTTGGCGTTGGCGTAGTCCTTGACCTTTTTCCACTGGGTGGCAAACTCGTACTGCAGGAACTTCCAGAAGCCGATCTCTTCTTCCTGCTCTGCTGCGAACTTTTCCAGCGCGGCGGCGTCCCGCAGGCGGTACTCCCGGGGCCACTCAGTCCAGCTCTTCATCCCGTTGGCGGTCTTGAGGGCCATGTACATCGCGTAATCGTTCAGCCAGCTCTCATTCGTGAGGGTGAACGCGTAGTAGTCGTCGGGGTAATAGTGGGCACAGCCGTGGAGGCCGGCGTACTTCTCGCGCCATGCGGCATAGGCGGTGCGCAGCACCTTGTAGCGGCTGGTGTAGAGAGTGCCGTAGTCCACCGAAAGCGGGTCATCGCCCCACTTTTCCGCCTTGAGCTGGGCGGCGGTCAGCAGGCCGTCGGCCTTGAGAGCGTCGAGGTCGATGAAGTAGGGGTTGCCCGCAAAGGCGGAGCAGCTCTGATAGGGGCTGTCGCCGTAGCCGGTAGGGCTCAGGGGCAGCAGCTGCCAGATCTTCTGGCCCGCAGCGGCCAGAAAATCCACGAACTTGAGCGCTTCGGCGCCAAAGCAGCCAATACCATAGGGGCCGGGCAGGCTGGACACCGGCATCAGGATTCCACTTTCACGCATGATGATACCTTCCTCGTTTTATATTCCGTTTGGGTTTCTGCTGTTTCCTATCATAACATAAGCGAAGACTATTTTCCACAGGCAAAAAACGTGGTATACTGAGTTTTATAGTGGGATAATATCGTTTTTATTGCAGGAGGTATCGTGCCATGCAGCGCACGGAGAAATATTTCGAGAAAGACGCATTCCGCAAAAGTGCCGCCGGGGTCATCCTTGCGGCAGAGGCGGACGCAAAAACCGGCGGCGGGCGCATCGCGCTGGACGGCACGGTGCTCTACCCCGAAGGGGGCGGACAGCCTGCCGACCGGGGCACTCTGACCCTCGCCGACGGCACGGTGCTGCACGTCACCGATGTCCACGAGACGGGCGACGTCATCTGGCACAGAGTGGATGCCCTGCCCGAGACCGCACAGCCCGGTGCCGCCGTCACCGGCACCATCGACTGGAACTGGCGCTTTGACAAAATGCAGCAGCACACCGGCGAGCACATCCTCTCCGGCATCCTGCACCAGATGTTCGGGGCGGAGAACGTGGGCTTCCATATCGGCTCCGACGCCGTGCGGATGGACACCAGCGTGCCCATCTCTGCCGAGGGCCTGCGGGAGGCCGAGACTGCCGCCAACCGGGTCATCTGGGAGGACGTGCCGGTGGTCATCACCTACCCCACCCCCGAAGAGCTGGCGGCTCTGACCTACCGCAGCAAGAAGGAGATCGCCGGGCAGGTGCGCATCGTGACCATCCCGAGTGCGGACGTCTGCGCCTGCTGCGGCACCCACACCGCCACCACCGGACAGGTGGGCCAGATCAAGATCCTCACCTCTGAGAACTACAAGGGCGGTGTCCGGCTCAGCGTCGTCTGCGGCGGACGCGCCCCCTGCGGGAAGCGCAGGCCATGCGGAGCCGTCAGGCCGACATCGGCGCACTGCTCTCGGCTAAGGCCGACCAGACCGCCGTGGCGGTCCACCGGGTGTACGACGAGTACACGGCCCTGAAATTCGCCCACTTCGGCCTGTGCAGTCAGCTCTTCGATGCACTGGCCGCACAGCTCGGCCCCGACGAAACGGCCATCCGCACCGTTCCCGGCCTCGACCCGGACGGCCTGCACCGTCTGGCTGCGCGGTTGAGCGAGGCCACCACCGGCTCTGCGCCGCTCTGACGCCCAGCGAGAAGGGCACCGGCTACTGCATCGCGCAGGCCGGCGGCGATGTCCGCCCCTCACCAAGGCCCTGAACACCGCCCTGAACGGCCGCGGCGGCGGCAAGCCCGGCATCTGTCAGGGCAGCTGCACCGCCACACCCGAGCAGGTTGAGGAATTTTTGAGGAAAGATCTGTAAGCACAAACTTTTTACGTCACAAGGAGAATACGATCTTATGAGAATGCGTTTCAAGCCCTACGCCCACGACGAACTGATGGCCGCTGATTTCCACGTCCACGAGCCCCTTATCTGGGGCGGCAAGTGGCACAGCCAGTATGCCCGCCCGGAGCAGCCTTTCGTGCTGGAGCTGGGCTGCGGCAAGGGCGGCTTCCTCTCCCAGCTGGCCTCTGCCCACCCCGAGAAACAACTATCTGGGCATCGACATCACCGACAAGGTGCTCATCCTCGCAAAGCGCAAGATCGAAGCCGCTTACGCCGAGGCAGGCCGCCCCATCGACAACGTGAAGATCATGAGCACCGACATCGAACGCATCAAAGGGCGTCATCACCCCGGAGGACACCGTCAGCCGCATCTACATCAACTTCTGCAATCCCTGGAGCAAGAACGCTTCTTCCAACAAGCACCGCCTCACCTACCCCCGTCAGCTCATCCAGTACCGCGATTTCCTCAAGGACGGCGGCGAGATCTACTTCAAGACCGACGACGATGACCTGTTCCGCGACAGCCTGACCTACTTCCCCGCTTCCGGCTACGACATCGTCTGGCAGACTTACGACCTCCACGAGAACGAGCCGGAGTGGAACATCCGCACCGAGCATGAGGGGATGTTCACCGAGATGGGCATTAAGATCAAGGCCCTCATCGCCCGCAAGAAGGCCGGCGACGACTCCGTGACCTGGGTGGAGCCGAAGGTGCTCAAGAAGCTGGCCGCACAGGCGGAGGCCGAAGCTTCGGCCAGGGCCGAGGGTGAAGGCAATGTCTGACCCTTGTGAATACTGCCTGAACAACCAACAGGACGAATATGGCAGCTGGTACTGCGCCGAGGGCAGCGCACTGGATGAGGACGAGATGGCCCGCTATCTCTCCCATACCACTTCGGCCTGCCCTTACTTTGAGCCGGGCACTGAATATAAGATCGTCCGCAAACAGAACTGACTGGAGGTGTCCCCTTGTCGTTTTTCTCTCAATACGACAGTCTGCGGTTTTCGCTTTATCATATCCTTGCGTTTTTCCTCATCTACTCCTGTCTGGGCTGGTGCGTCGAGGTGGTGTATGCCGCCGCCACCACCGGCCAGCTGGTCAACCGCGGCTTTCTCAACGGCCCGGTCTGCCCCATCTACGGCTTCGGCATGATTTTAGTGCTCTTCTTCCTCACGCCGCTGGAAGACAGCCTGCTCTTGCTGTATCTCGGCGGCGTCCTCCTGCCCAGTGCCTTGGAGCTGGTGGGCGGATGGGCGCTGTATAAGCTCTACCGCACCCGGTGGTGGGATTACAGCGATAGGCCCTTCAACATCGGGGGCTATATCTGCCTCGAGTTTTCGCTGCTGTGGGGCGTAGGTGCCCTCCTGATGGTCAAGGTCATCCATCCCACCATTGCCGCGCTGGTGGACATCGTGCCGCCGCTGGTGGGCTTCATGCCTCATGTGCCTGCTCTACGCCGTGTATGCCGCCGACGTGGTCGCCACCGGCATTTCTGCCTCCGATCTGGCCCGGGAGCTGGACGCCCTCGAAAAGGTGGCCGACAGTATGCACGCTGTCAGCGACGCCATGACCGAGCTCCTTGGCACCACCGCACTGGACATGGACCAGAAGATGGACGAGAGCCGGCTGCAGCTCAAGCTGGCCGCCGCCGAGGCCCGGGACAGCTACAACAAGCTGTCGCCCCGTGAGGCCGCTTCCACCATGCGTGCCCGCGCCGACGAGGCGATGGAGGCCGCCCGCCGCGCCTCCCAGACTGCCCGCCTCAACGCTGCCGAGGCCGCTAAGGCCGTCAAACTGGCCGCACAGGGCAAAGCCGAGCAGACCACCTCGCTGCTGCAGCTGGAACAGCTCAAGGAAGAGCTGGCCGCCCGTGCGCAGGTCATGCAGGCCCGCACCCGCCGCGGCACCCATCTGCTGGGCAAGGACCGTATGCTCCGCGCCTACCCCAAGCTGAAGCATGGCCAGAAAAACCGCTCCCTCAGCAGCCTGCTCGAGCAGCTCGAGGACGAATATCCCGACTCCTTCAACGGATTCGGCATCCAGTAAAGATAAAAATACGGCTGGGACGCTGTCCCAGCCGTATTTTTTATGCAGATTAAGCCCAGAGGTTTTCCGGGTAGAGCCCGTCCGCTGTCTTTCGGGCGATGGCCTCTACCACTACAGGCTTATCCTCGCGGTAGGTGACGCCGTACCACTGGTCGGTGCTGCGCAGCACCTTGACGGCGGCTTTCTTTTCGCCGATGAGTTCGCTGACCACCAGCGGCAGGAAATACTCGCACTTGAGCGGTTTCTTTTCTCAAATTCTCGTCCAGCCAGCGGGCGAAGCGCCGGTCAGCCTCCTTCACGAAGCTCTCGCCGAAGCCCCAGAGGTTCATGCTCACGGGCGTGTCGCCGGGCAGGTCGGCCCAGCTCTCGCCGCCGTCCTCGGTGTAGTGGATGCCGTCGGCGTAAGGTCTCGATGCGGGTGTGCTCGGTGACGCTGCGGAGGGTGCTGTCCTCGTTGAGAGCACAGATGCCCCGGGCCACGCTGCCATTTTCGGAAACGGTGTTCTTGAGCAGATAGCTCACCATGCAGTAGTCGTAGACCTCGCCGTCGGTGTGGGTGGAGAGGTGATCGTAGATGACCTTGAACGCCTCGGGGCCGTAGTAGTCGTCCGCATTGATGACGGCGAAGGGGCCGTGGAGATAGGGCTTCGCCGCCAGCACGGCGTGGCAGGTACCCCAGGGCTTCACGCGGCCCTCGGGCATGGTGTAGCCCTCGGGCAGCTCATCCAGCTGCTGGAAGGCATACTTCACGTCCATCACCCTGGACACGCGGTCGCCGATGGCAGCTTTGAAAGCCTCCTCGATCTCGTGCTTGATGACGAAGATGACTGTCTCAAAGCCTGCACGGCGGGCGTCGTACAGGGAATAATCCACGATGACCTGACCGCAGGGACCCACCGGGTCGATCTGCTTCATGCCGCCGTAGCGGCTGCCCATGCCGGCAGCCATGACCACCAGGACCGGTTTGTTCATGTTTTCTCTCCTCCTTGAAAAGGGTGTTTTTCTTTTTACGGTTTTATTATACTCCAAACCACGCCGGGCAACAAGACGAATCTGTTTTTTGAAACTCGGCAAGTTTTTATTGCATATATTAGCAAGCAAATATTGCCTTTTGCTTCCAGACAGGGTATAATAACTTCATCCGACACAAAAACGACCGGCCAGCCGCTTTTGCAGGCCGAAGCTAAGGCCGTTTTCACAAGCATTGCACACCGCTTATGAAAGCAGCTTCTGGAAAGTGAGTTTTTCCATGAACGAAACTGTGACCAAGCGTTTCCTGCTCTACTTCCGCCTGATGATGGTAGTGTGGATCCTGATCGCCAACGCCTTTTTCCACGCCATCGAGTTTGAGTACAGCTGGCTCGTCTTTTTGAGCAACATCATGCTCTTTACGATGGAGGGCGACATCAAAGACCGCTTTATCAGCGTGGAGCTGGGCGGCCTCGTGGGCATGGTGCTCACGGTGCTGGCGATGCTGGCCATCGGTGCGCTGACGCCTGTTCTGGGCGGGATGCTGGGCCTGCTGCTGCCGCTGGGCGTGGTGCTCTTCATCCTCATCATCCTGCACCCCTACGCCCCCAAGGTGCTGAACAATGTGGGCTTTGCCTACCTGACCGTCGCCTGCATCGACAGCGCAGCTTTTGCAGCGAATCTGCCTCCCTTCTTCGGGGTGTACATCGTCAGCTCTCTGGTCTTCAACGGCGGCTGCGTACTGCTCATGAAGCCGGCTCGTTATCTGGCCGCCCGGAGCATCAAGAACGACGTCAAGGCTGACGCCTGAATCTGAGCTTTCTCATCTTTTCTTCTTTTTTCTCACAGCGCCCCGGCAGCAAAATGCCGGGGCGCTGCGGGTAAACTGAACGAAAGGAAGTTTCCCGCCATGTATGCTGCATCTCCTGCACGCTACTCCACTCTGCCCTACCACCGCTGCGGCAAAAGCGGCCTGATGCTGCCCGCCGTCTCGCTGGGCCTGTGGCACAACTTTGGCGATACCGCGAACTTCGAGAACATGCGCCTGCTCTGCCGCACGGCGTTCGACAACGGCATCACCCACTTCGACCTCGCCAACAACTACGGCCCCGAGCCGGGCAGCGCCGAGAAGAACTTCGGCCGCATCCTCAAGGAAGATCTTGCCCCCTACCGCGATGAGCTCCTCATCAGCACCAAGGCGGGCTATACCATGTGGGACGGCCCCTATGGTGACTGGGGCAGCCGCAAGTATCTGCTGGCCAGCCTGGACCAGAGCCTGCAGCGCATGGGGCTGGACTATGTGGATATTTTCTACCACCACCGCATGGACCCCAACACCCCGCTGGAGGAGACGATGGGTGCACTGGCGCAGGCCGTGCGCAGCGGCAAGGCGCTTTATGCCGGCCTGTCCAACTACAACGGTGAGACGCTGGAAAAAGCCTGCGCCATCCTCGACGAGTTCCACGTCCCCTTCGTCATCAATCAGAACCGCTATTCCATCTTTGACCGGACCATCGAGCACAATGGCCTGAAGGAGACGGCCAACCGTCTGGGCAAGGGCATCATTGCGTTCAGCCCGCTGGCACAGGGCCTGCTCACCGACCGGTATCTGCACGGCATCCCGGCCGACAGCCGCGTCCGCACCGACGGCCGTTTCCTGAAAGAGAGCGTCATCACCGAGGAAAAGCTGGCACAGATACGCGCTCTGAACGAAATCGCCGCCGCCCGGGGACAGACCCTGGCCGAGATGGCGCTGGCCTGGATCTGCTGGGACGGGATGGTCACCAGCGTCCTCATCGGCGCGTCCAAGCCCCAGCAGATCCTCGACAACATCGCTGCCCTGAAAACACCACCTTCACCGCTGACGAGCTGGAGGCCATCGATAAGGCTTCCGGATTTTATAAGGAGTAATTTATGTCCAAAACTGTATGGATAACCGGAGCTTCTTCCGGCATTGGCCGGGAGTTTGCCCGCCGGTATGCCCGCCTCGGCTTCCGGCTCATCCTCACCGCCCGCCGCACCGACCGGCTCGAGGCGCTGGCCGCAGAGCTGACCGTCAAATACAACACCTTCTGCCGCATCCTGCCCGCCGACCTCGAACAGGAAAGCGAATGCGCCCGCCTCTGCGAGGCGCTGGCCGACGAGCGGCTGGATCTTTTCATCAACAACGCAGGCTTCGGCGTCTGCGGCAGCTTTCTTGAGACCAGCGGCGAGAAAAGAGCTCTCCATGGCGAAGGTCAACGTGCTGGCCATGCACCAGCTGTTCAAGTTCGCCGTGAAGAAGATGGAGGCACAGGGCTTCGGCACCGTGCTGAATGTGGCGTCCTCCGCCGGGCTGCTGCGCGGGCCGTATATGGCGGGCTACTATGCCACCAAGGCCTATGTTGTCAGCCTGACCCGGGGCGTGGCCGAAGAACTGCGGGAGCAGCACAGCCCGGTCTACGTCTGCGCCCTCTGCCCCGGCCCGGTGGACACCGAGTTCAACGACCGGGCCGACGTGGTCTTTGCGCTGCGGGCATCCGTCCGGAACTCTGCGTCGAGGAGGCTATGCGGGGATGCTCCGCCGCAGGACCATCATCGTGCCCTCGGCCCTCATGCGGGCGGCAACGACGGCCCAGCGGTTCATGCCGATGGCGATCTTAATGCCCATCATGGCCCACCAGCAGAAGAAAAAAACTGGGCTGAAGGGCTATTGTGTGCAACAAGCAGCAATCCCGGCCTTTGCAGAGTCCGTTTTTATGACGATTTCACGAAAACGCAGCAAAATGAGAAAAAATTTGCAGTAATTGTGCCAAGAAAACACCTTGACAGTCGGAATAAAGAATGCTACTCTAGTATACAAGGGGTGCAGGGCCGGACAGTCCAAATCGCTGCTTCCCATGGCGGCAGTTGGACTACAGGTATCGTCCGGCAGCGCAGCGCCCCGCAAAGCAAAATTCTGATTGGAGGACTTAATTATGGCACAGTGTACTCCCAAATCCTTTGACCTGACCGGCAAGGTCGCGCTCATCACCGGCGCATCTTACGGCATCGGCATGGCGATCGCAAAGGCAATGGCCGCAAACGGCGCTACCATCGTTTTCAACGATCTCAAGCAGGAACTGGTCGATAAAGGTCCTGGCCGCCTACACCGAGGCTGGCATCACTGCCCACGGCTACGTCTGCAACGTCTGCGACGAGGACGCCGTCAACGCCATGGTCGCAAAGATCACCGAGGAAGTCGGCCACATCAACATTCTGGTCAACAATGCCGGCATCATCAAGCGCATCCCCATGTGCGAAATGACCGCTGCCGAGTTCCGTCAGGTCATCGATGTGGACCTGAACGCCCCCTTCATCGTCGCCAAGGCTGTCATCCCCGACATGATCGCACAGGGCGGCGGCAAGATCATCAACATCTGCTCCATGATGTCCGAACTGGGTCGTGAGACCGTATCCGCTTACGCAGCGGCAAAGGGCGGCTTGAAGATGCTCACAAAAAACATTGCTTCCGAGTACGGCCAGTACAACATTCAGTGCAACGGCATTGGCCCCGGCTATATCGCTACCCCGCAGACCGCACCTCTGCGCGAGCGTCAGCCCGACGGCAGCCGTCATCCCTTCGACAGCTTCATCGTCGCCAAGACCCCCGCAGGCCGCTGGGGCGAGGCTGAGGATCTGGGCGGACCCGCTGTCTTCCTGGCTTCTGCCGCTTCCGACTTCGTCAACGGCCTCATCCTGTACGTTGACGGCGGCATCCTGGCTTACATCGGCAAGCAGCCGCAGTAAGGTTTTCCATATCCGGCATTTTTTGCGCCGTGTCCGCTGCCTTCCGGGCGCCTGGCACGGCGCTTTTGTCATATCGACTTTTTTTCCGGAATCTGCTACACTGGTCATAATAATAAAAAAAACAGGAGGACTTTCCCATGAAGATCGCACTTATCAACGAGAACAGTCAGGCCGCAAAGAACGGCATCATCGAGGCCGCTCTGAAGAAGGTCGTGGAGCCGATGGGCCACGAGGTGGTCAACTACGGTATGTATGCCGCCGATGACGCCGCCCAGCTGACCTATGTGCAGTGCGGCATCCTCGCCGCCATCCTGCTGAACAGCGGCGCTGCCGACTACGTCATCACCGGCTGCGGCACCGGCGAGGGCGCCATGCTGGCCCTGAACAGCTTCCCCGGCGTCATCTGCGGCCATGTGGAGGACCCTGTGGATGCTTACACCTTCGCCCACGTCAACGACGGCAACGCGGTGGCCATGCCCTTCGCCAAGGGCTTCGGCTGGGGCGGCGAGCTGAACCTTGAGTACTGCTTTGAGAAGCTGTTCGGCTTCGGCCACGGTCAGGGCTACCCCAAGGAGCGCGTCGAACCCGAGCAGCGCAACAAGAAGATCCTCGACGGCGTCCGTGCCGCCACCTTCAAGCCCCTCATCGAGTGCCTGAAGAGCATCGACCAGGATCTGCTGAAGGGTGCCATCGCCGGTGAGAAGTTCCGCGAGCTGTTCTTCGCCTCCTGCAAGGACGAGGAGCTGGCCGCTTATATCAAGAGCCTGCTGGCTTGAGCGGTGGCCAGAGCATGACGGCCCTGTATCACCTGAACGAGAACATCGCCCACCTGCTGGAGGGCTTTCTGGAATCGGCAGTCCCCCTCATCGCGGGGCTGGCGGAGGTCATCGGCCTGTTCATCATCGTGACGAGTCTGGCCCGGGCCACCTATCACTATGTGCGGACGACCTTCTTCCACGACCGGTACGACTTCCACCACGAGATGAGCACCGGCCTGACGACGGCATTGGAATTTCTCATGTCGGCAGAGATCGCCAAGACCTTCCTTCTGCAGAACCTCGAGTCGGTCATCCCGCTGGCGGCGACTTTCGCGCTGCGCGCTCTGATGAGCCTGCTGCTCCATGTCGAAATGCGGGCGGGCCACACCGAGGAAAAATGATGTCTGCCAAAGTTTTCTTTGCCCCTTCTTTTCCGGTTTGTGTAAAACGTCAAAAATAGCGTTCTGCTCTTGACACTTTGACCAAACCGCTCTATACTCTTGCCATCGAAAGCAAAGGCGCTGACGGATGAAAGATCCGCCAGCGCCTTTTGTGTTTCCGGGGAAGTGTATCCCCTGCGGCCAAGGGAGAGATAGAGGGCTTCCTTTTCCGGATTTTCCGCGCTGCTGCGCAGATAGAGGGCAGCAGCCGGATGTGTACGCGCTGCCGGGCTGGCACCCGGCAGCAAGATCATTGGGGAGGTATCTGCGTCATGTTCAGCTCCGTCAACACCTGTTGGACGCTCGTGGGAGCGTTCCTCGTCTACTTCATGCAGGCCGGCTTCGCGCTCTGCGAGGCAGGCTTCACCCGCGCCAAGAACACCGGCAATATCCTCATGAAAAACATGATGGATTTTTGCATCGGCACGCCCTGCTACTGGCTCATCGGCTTCGGCCTGATGTTCGGCGGCACCGGCGCTCTCATCGGCGGGTTCGACCCCTTCATTCAGGGCGATTATTCCCATCTGGGCCTCGACATCCCGCTGTGGGTGTACATCGTGTTCCAGACCGTCTTCTGCGCAACGGCCGCCACCATCGTTTCCGGTTCGATGGCTGAGCGCACCAACTTCAAAGCCTACTGCGTCTACTCCGCCGCCATCTCGCTGGTGGTCTACCCCATCTGCGGCCACTGGATGTGGGGCGGCGGCTGGCTCCAGAGCATGGGCTTCCACGACTTTGCCGGTTCTGCAGCAGTCCACAACGTCGGCGGCGTCATCGCCATGCTGGGCGCGGCCCTGCTGGGTCCCCGCATCGGCAAGTACGACAAGGATGGCAAGCCCCACGCCATCCCCGGCCACAACCTGACCGCCGGTGCGCTGGGCGTGTTCATCCTCTGGTTCTGCTGGTTCGGCTTCAACGGCGGCTCTTTCCCTGAGCCTTTCCACCGATGCCACCATGACCCTGACCGGTCTGGTCTGCTTCAACACCAACCTTGCCGCAGCCGTTGCTACCTGCGTGACCATGCTCTTCACCTGGAAGCGGTACGGCAAGCCGGACGTCTCCATGACCCTGAACGGCTCTCTGGCCGGTCTGGTCGCCATCACCGCAGGCTGCGACACCGTTTCTCCCTTTGGCGCTTTCTTCATCGGCTTTGTGGCCGGCATCCTCGTGGTGCTGAGCGTCGAGTTCTTCGATAAGGTTCGCAAAGATCGACGACCCCGTGGGCGCTGTCTCCGTCCACTTTGCAAACGGCGTCTGGGGGCACCATCGCCGTCGGCCTCTTCTCTGACGGCGGCAACGGCGTCGGCAAGGGCCTGCTCTACGGCGGCGGCTTCACGCAGCTGGGCACCCAGCTGCTGGGCCTCGTCGCGGTGGACGCCTACGTCGTCATCGTGATGTTCCTCATCTTCAAGATCATCGACAAGACCATCGGCCTCCGCGTCCCCGCTGAGGTGGAGATCGACGGTCTGGACATCCACGAGCACGGTCTGGCTTCCGCCTACGCAGGCTTCGCTATCTCCGATGCAAACTCCGCCGCCATGGTCCCCAACGAGAACACCGACCTCGGCGAGGACGATGCCTCCAAGGCTTCCGCCAAAGCAGATCGACGCCGCCGTTCCGGTGGTGCGTGAGGCTGCGGTCATCCACGACGGCATCTACGACACCGGTATGCACAAGGTGTCCATCATCGCCAAACTGTCCAAGTTCGACCAGCTCAAGAGTGCCCTCAACGATCTGGGCGTCACCGGCATGACGGTCACGCAGGTCATGGGCTGCGGCATCCAGAAGGGCACCCCCGAGAAATACCGCGGCGTGCCGGTGGACAGCACCCTGCTGCCCAAGATCAAGGTGGAGGTCATCGTCTCCAAAATCTCGTGGACTCCGTGGTGGAGGCCGCAAAGAAGGCTCTTTACACCGGCCACATCGGCGACGGCAAGATCTTCGTCTACAATGTGACCCGCGTGGTCAAGATCCGCACCGGCGAGGAAGACTTCGCCGCCCTGCAGGACGTGGAGTAAGCGTTCTCCCCAAACTTCATCGCTGTCCCGCCGTGACGGCGTGACGATATTGTTCTCCTTTTTCCTTTTTTCTGATAATTCCAAACACAGCTCAAAGCCCCGCTCCTTCGCATAAGGGAGCGGGGCTTTGGCGTTTCTTGACAGCGTCCGGTCTCCGTGCTATCTTTGGGGAAGTAGGAACAAAATACAGGAGTGTCAATCATGAAAGATTTTCTGAAAAAGGAGCTTTATTCCCTCCGGGCCGTGACGGCCATTCTGGCCCGCTGGCTGCTGCTGGCCGTCCCCACCGGCCTCGTCTGCGGCGCAGTGGGCACGGCGTTCCATCTGGCCGTGGAACACGTCACCGAGTGGCGGGGCGAACACGGCTGGCTGCTCTGGCTGCTGCCGCTGGCGGGCCTCGCCATCGTGGCCCTTTATAAGCTGACCGGCTGTGAGGGATGGGCACCAACAATGTCATCCGCGCCGTCCACAGTGGTGAGAGCGTCAGCCCGCTGCTGGTGCCGGCCATCTTTCTGGGCACTGTGCTCACCCACCTCTGCGGCGGCTCGGCCGGCCGTGAGGGCGCGGCGCTCCAGATGGGCGGCAGCATCGGCTACAACATCGCCAGGTTCTTCCACTTCTCCGACCATGACCGCCGCACGGCCACGGCCTGCGGCATGGCGGCGTTCTTCTCGGCGCTGTTCGGCACGCCGCTGGCGGCGACCCTCTTCGGCATCATGGTGGAGGACGTGGGCCTTGCGTTCTCGGTGGCCTTTGTGCCCGGCTTCGCCGCCGCCCTCATCGCCTACGGCGTCTCACTGGCCTGCGGCATCGCCCCCACCCACTTCGGGCTGACCGCACCGGCTCTCTCCATCACGGCCCTTCTGGCGGCGGTGCTGGGCGCAGCCTGTGCGCTGGTATCCCGGGGTTCTGCTGGCTCCTCCACACGATGGAGCACGAAATGCCCCGCCGTCTGCCCAACCCGTGGGTGCGGGCCGTCGTGGGCGGCGCGGCCGTGGTGGCCCTGTCCTACCTGATGGGAGTAGGGCGGTACAACGGCGCGGGCATGGGCGTCATCACCGCTGCCATCGAGCAGGGGCAGGCCCTGCCGTGGGACTTTCTCTGCAAGATACTGCTGACGGCCCTGACCCTCTCGGCGGGCTTCAAGGGCGGCGAGGTCGTGCCCAGCTTCTACATCGGTGCGACCTTCGGCTGCGTGTTCGGCCCTCTGCTGGGCCTGCCCGCCGGGTTTGCGGCGGCGGTCGGCCTCATCTCGGTCTTCTGCGGTGCGACCAACACCCTCATCCCCTCCATCCTGCTGGCCTATGAGCTGTTCGGCGGGGCAGGCCTCGAGCTGATCGCGCTGGGCTGGGCGGCGTCTGCTATATGCTCTCGGGCACCCACGGGCTCTACAGCAGCCAGCTCTTCGTCACTGAGAAGCTGCTGTCGGAGTATACCGCCAGCTGGGGAGAGCGGCTTCGCCATCATTGACCTCTTTCATTTTCCAGCGATGAGGCCTTGATTTTTCTGCGCTCCGTGCTACAATTATCTCGTAGTTTCATCCTGTGATGCACACAGCGTGCGGCTTTCTGCCGCCGGTGCGTCAAAATCAAATGTCCTAAAACGATGATGCGGACAAACCGAGGTTCCCGTTTCTCCATGCCGCAGAGAGGGCTGCCGTCCGGAAGGATGTGCTGCAAGCAGCCTGCCATGTGCCGGACTTCTACCACCGCAGAGTGCAGAGGTGAACCTCTGCCGGGTGCGCCCGTTACAGCACAGCGAGTGGCGTGCAGCAGCACGCGCAATTCGGGTGGAACCGTGGAACGCAGTTGAGTCTTTCAAAGGCGCTTCATCCCGTAGAGCATATACGGGGTGAGCGCCTTTTTTGTTACCCAAACGCATTTTTCATCTCAAAAAAGGAGCAATATCATGAAGATCATCTATAAGGACGGTCATGTGGACGAGTGCCCGCAGGATCAGGAACTGCACGTTATCCGTCACACTGCAGCCCATGTCATGGCACAGGCCATCAAGCGCCTCTACCCCGAGGCTGACTTTGCCTTCGGCCCCGCCACCGAGAACGGCTTCTACTACGACGTTGACCTCGGCGACACCAAGCTGACCGACGAAGACCTCGCCAGCATCGAGAAGGAGATGCACAAGATCACCAAGGAGAATCTGGCCATCAAGCCCTTCATCCTGCCCCGCGCCGAGGCCGTCAAGCTGATGGAAGAGCGCCAGGAGCACTATAAGCTGGAGCATATGGACGACCTGGCCGATGAGACCGAGTTCAGCTTCTACCAGCAGGGCGAGTACGTTGATATGTGCATCGGACCCCACCTGACCTACACCAAGGCTCTGAAGGCATTCAAGATCACCCAGCAGAGCGGCGCTTACTGGAAGAATGACAAAGAGAATAAGATGCTGACCCGCATCAACGGCGTTGCTTTCCGCAACCAGGAAGAGCTGGAAGCCTGGGAAAAGCAGCAGCAGGAAGCCCGCGAGCGCGACCACCGCAAGATCGGCAAGGAAATGCGCCTGTTCATGACCGATGACCTGGTTGGCCGCGGCCTGCCCATGTTCCTGCCCAACGGCTACATCATCTGGCAGCAGCTGGAAGATTACATCAAGGGCAAGGAGCGCGAGCGCGGCTACCTGCACGTTATGACCCCCTGCATCGGCACCGTGAACCTGTACAAGACTTCCGGCCACTGGGATCATTACCGTGAGAACATGTTCCCCGCCATGGAGATGGAGGGTGAAGATTATGTTCTGCGCCCGATGAACTGCCCCCACCACATGATGATCTACGCCAACCAGCCGCACAGCTACCGCCAGCTGCCCATCCGCATTGGTGAAATTGCCCACGACTTCCGTTATGAGTCCAGCGGCACCCTGAAAGGCATTGAGCGCGGCCGTCATTTCTGCCAGAACGACGCCCATCTGTTCTGCACCCCGGAGCAGATCAAGAGCGAAGTTGCCAACGTCTGCAGCCTGATCTTTGACGTCTACAAGGATTTCAACATCACCGATTACCGTTGCGTGCTGAGCCTGCGCGACCCCGCCGACAAGAAGAAGTACCATGACGATGACGCCATGTGGAACCATGCCGAGAACGCCCTGCGCGAAGTGCTGACCGAGCTGGGCATCAACTTTACCGAGGAGATCGGCGAAGCCGCTTTCTATGGCCCGAAGCTGGACGTCAACGTTAAGCCCGCCGTGGGTGCAGAGTACACCCTGTCCACCTGCCAGCTGGACTTCTGCCTGCCCGCCAAGTTCCACCTGACCTATGTGGACAAGGACGGCACCGAAAAGACCCCCGTGGTCCTGCACCGCGCGATCCTGGGCTCTCTGGACCGTTTCATGGCCTACCTGATCGAGGAGACCAAGGGCAAGTTCCCCACTTGGCTGGCTCCCGTGCAGGTCAAGGTCCTGCCCGTCTCCGAGAAGACCCTCGAGTACGCCGAGGCCATCACCGAGAAGCTGGTGGAGGCCGGTGTCCGCGTGGCTCTGGACGACGACAACCAGAAGATCGGCTACAAGATCCGCGCCGCACAGCAGGTGGACCGTGTGCCCTATATGCTGGTTCTTGGTGCCAAGGAAGCCGAGGCCGGCAACGTCTCCGTCCGTGACCGCAAGGGCGAGACCACCACGATGGACCTCGACGCCTTCATCGCAAAGGTCACCGACGAGATCAAGAACCGCAGCCTGTAAGCTGTAACGTAAGATACAAAAAATCCCCTCCGCCGTCTGGCAGAGGGGATTTTATTTACGCTTTGTTATTTCAGCAGATTATCATCCGTGAAGTAATCGAATTTTCATGGACTTACGCACTTCGGCGAGGGTGGCGGCGGCGGTCTTTTCGGCACACCTTCCTTCAGAATTTCCACGACCTCGGGCAGGCGCTGCTCCCACTCCCTGCGGCGGGTGCGGATCGGCTCCAGCTCGGCCTGCATGACGGCGTTCAGGAACTTCTTCACCTTCACGTCGCCCAGACCGCCGCGCTGATAGTGTGCCTTCAGCTCGTCGAGGTTCTGGTACTCGGGCAGGAACTCCGCAAAGTGCTCCGGGCGGCTGAATGCATCCAGATAGATGAAGACGGGGTTGCCCTCCACCTTGCCGGGGTCCTGCACCCGCAGGTGGTTCGGGTCGGTGTACATGGACATAATCTTCTTCTTGATGTCCTCGGGCTCATCGGAGAGGTAGATGCAGTTGCCGAGGCTCTTGCTCATCTTGGCCTTGCCGTCGGTGCCGGGCAGGCGCAGGCAGGCGCTGTTCTGGGGCAGAACGATCTCAGGCTCCACCAGTGTCTCACCGTAGACCGAGTTGAACTTGCGGACGATCTCGCAGCACTGTTCGATCATGGGGCGCTGATCCTCGCCTGCGGGGACGGTGGTCGCCTTGAAAGCAGTGATGTCGGCGGCCTGACTGATGGGGTAGGTGAAGAAGCCCACCGGGATGCTGGACTCAAAATTCTTCTGCTGGATCTCTGCCTTGACGGTGGGGTTGCGCTGCAGACGGGAAACGGTGACGAGGTTCATATAATAGAAGCTCAGCTCGGTCAGCTGGGGCACCATGGACTGGATGAAGATGTGTGCCTTGGCGGGGTCGATGCCCACGGCCAGATAGTCCAGAGCGACCTGCAGGACGTTCTGGCGCACCTTCTCCGGGTTGTCGGCGTTGTCGGTCAGAGCCTGCGCGTCGCGCGATCATGATAAAGATCTCGTCGAACTTGCCCGGAGTTCTGCAGCCGGACACGCTCCTTCAGAGAGCCGACATAGTGGCCGACATGGAGACGGCCCGTAGGGCGGTCGCCCGTCAGAATGATCTGTTTCATACGTTTCTCCTTTTTCATCAGGCGCATTCAACCTCTCCGTCACAGCTGACGCTGTGCCACCTCCCCCTTATAGGGAGGCTCTGGCGAAAAGGGTAAGTTTTCGGTTTTGCCAAGGGCTCTCCTATCCGGAGAGCTGGACGCCGCAGGCGGCCTGAGAGGTTCATTTTTTATAAGTATATCCCCCGCCGCTTTCCCTGTCAACAAAAGCCGCACCGGAACGGACAAAAAAGAAAAAGCGATGGAAAACTTCCATCGCTTTACTGGCGCCTCTTGCCTGACTCGAACAGGCGACACCCTGATTAACAGTCAGGTGCTCTAACCGACTGAGCTAAAGAGGCATCTATATAAAACGGCACACAGCCGTTTTACTACTAAAATGGTGACCCGTACCGGAATCGAACCGATGTTAAAGGCGTGAGAGGCCTCTGTCTTAACCGCTTGACCAACGGGCCATACTACCATTGCATCGGGTGCTGTTCCCGACTCGATTATTCTAGCACAGCGTACCCGCTTTGTCAACAGGCATTTTCAATTTTTCGGCAAAAATTTCGAAAAGATCAGAACAGCCGACGCACTCTGCCCTTCACAGCCCCCAGAAGGACATTCAGGTAAAGGCCCATGACGCTCTCCACCTCGCCCAGCTCCATGCTCTGGCGCTGGGGCAGGCCGGCCAGCGTACCGCGGTAGAGGCAGCGCAGCTCGGGCAGCTCGGCGTAATCGCTGGGGTGCATGAGGGTGCTGGGCTTTGGCAGCTCCAGCGCACCGCTCTTCTGGAGCACCTCACTGACGAACTGGGAGCAGAAATAATGCCGGCGGCGCTGCCAGCGGATATGCATCCAGCAGAGCAGCAGACCCAGCGAATTGAAGCGGTAGAGCTCCCCGTGGTGCATCATGTGCTGGGTGCGGCGCTTGGCGCGGGTGTAGGCCTCGTCGGTCACTTCCAGCGCATAGAGGGCGCAGGGGATGTTCTCCCGCATGAGGAACACGCCCCGGTTCAGATACTCCCGGCTGGGGCCTGCGGGGAACATGGTATAACCATTCTTGCGGGTAGAGCTGTAGAGAGTGCTCAGGTCCTCGTCGAAGGCGAGGGAGATGTGGGTGTACTGCGCACCGGTCAGGCTGTACACGAGGTTCGAGAGCAGGGTGCCGGAGCGGGTAAGAAATATGTAAAGCGTCTTCATCGTCGTTGTTTCTCCATGCTGGCGGCTCATGGCCGCGGGTCAGACTGGCTCAGTATATCATAAGTCGTTCGTTTTTTCCAGATAAATCGCAAAATATCCACAAATATTTTGTATCTCTACTTATAATACGTTTTTTCGCAGCCCAAAATTGCAGCCTCTTCTCTCCTGATTTCCGCTCCTTGTATCCCAAATCGATAAAATTTTATCAAAGATCTGTTTTTGGCATAAAATCTTTAATTTGTACAGGCAAACGGGCCAGGATTTTTACGAAACTGTCTCAAATACCCCGGATTCTTAATAAGATTTGTTGCTTTTACCCGAAGAAAACCGCTCCGCCGGTTGATTTCGGCCCCAATTTATGTATAATGGTATACAGGAGAATACGCATCTGTATTTCTTTCATCGTCCTTTTTGCGGTGTCCTTTTGGCTGAGGGCAGCTTACCGCTGGTGTCTGGACGATGACCTGAACGAAAGAAGAGGTATAAGTATCATGGCAAAGTTGGATCTGAGCAAGTATGGTATCACCGGCACGACCGAGATCGTGTACAATCCCTCTTACGAGCAGCTGTTCGACGAGGAGACCAAGCCCGAACTGGAAGGCTACGAGAAGGGCCAGGTCAGCGAGCTGGGCGCTGTCAACGTCATGACCGGTATCTACACCGGCCGCTCCCCCAAGGATAAGTTCATCGTCATGGATGAGAACTCCAAGGACACCGTGTGGTGGACCAGCGACGAGTACAAGAACGACAACCACCCCCCGCATCTCAGAAAGCCTGGGAAGCTGTGAAGGAGATCGCCAAGAAGGAGCTCTCCAACAAGCGCCTGTACGTCGTGGATGCTTTCTGCGGCGCCAACAAGGACACCCGCATGGCCGTCCGCTTCATCATGGAAGTGGCCTGGCAGGCACATTTCGTCACCAATATGTTCATCAAGCCCACCGCTGAGGAGCTGGCAAACTTCGAGCCTGATTTCGTTGTCTACAATGCCTCCAAGGCAACGGTCGAGAACTTCAAGGAGCTGGGCCTGAACTCTGAGACTGCTGTGCTGTTCAACATCACCAGCAAGGAGCAGGTCATCGTCAACACCTGGTACGGCGGCGAGATGAAGAAGGGTATGTTCTCCATGATGAACTACTTCCTGCCGCTGAAGGGCATGGCTTCCATGCACTGCTCTGCCAACACCGATATGGAGGGCAAGAACACTGCCATCTTCTTCGGTCTGTCCGGCACCGGCAAGACCACCCTGTCCACCGACCCGAAGCGTCTGCTCATCGGCGATGACGAGCACGGCTGGGACGACAACGGCGTCTTCAACTTCGAGGGCGGTTGCTACGCTAAGGTCATCAACCTGGACAAGGACTCCGAGCCCGACATCTACAACGCCATCAAGCGCAACGCTCTGCTGGAGAACGTCACTCTGGACGCCGAGGGCCACATCGATTTCGCCGATAAGAGCGTGACCGAGAACACCCGCGTCTCCTACCCCATCAACCACATCAAGAACATCGTTCGCCCGATCTCTTCTGCACCCGCAGCCAAGAATGTCATCTTCCTGTCTGCTGATGCTTTCGGCGTTCTGCCCCCGGTCTCCATCCTGACTCCCGAGCAGACCCAGTACTACTTCCTGTCCGGCTTCACCGCGAAGCTGGCCGGCACCGAGCGCGGCATCACCGAGCCTACCCCCACCTTCTCCGCCTGCTTCGGTCAGGCCTTCCTCGAGCTGCATCCCACCAAGTACGCTGAGGAGCTGGTCAAGAAGATGCAGAAGAGCGGCGCAAAGGCTTATCTGGTCAACACCGGCTGGAACGGCACCGGCAAGCGCATCTCCATCAAGGATACCCGCGGCATCATCGACGCCATCCTGAGCGGTGCCATCAACGAGGCTCCCACCAAGAAGATCCCCTACTTCGACTTTGAGGTTCCCACCGCTCTGCCCGGTGTCGATCCCGCCATCCTCGACCCCCGCGACACCTACGCAGATGCCGCTCAGTGGGAAGAGAAAGCAAAGGATCTGGCCGGCCGCTTCGTGAAGAACTTCGCCAAGTACGAGGGCAACGAGCACGGCAAGGCTCTGGTCTCCGCAGGCCCCCAGCTGTAAGCTGACAGCACCTCTTACATAAAGAGCTTCAAGCCCCCTGCCCGAACTCTAAGGAGTCCCGGGCAGGGGGCTTTTTATGTCCCGAAAAAATGGCGAAACCTATTTTTTTTTTGCGGAACCATGTTATACTTAGTCCAAATTCTGCACCGCGGCAGGAAGCCTTTCGGGACATATAAGGGGTATTGCTTATGAATAATCAGACAGTCAACGACTACTTCAAGCACCACTGGGCGAAGCTCATCGTCTTTGTGCTCTTCGGTGGTATCCTTTTTCGCGCCGCTGAAAAGCTTCCAGCTCAAGTGGCTCATCGATTCCAAAGGCAAACAGGAGGCGCTGGGCTATATGGGGCTGGTGTTCCTCATCACCTTCACCAGCTGGTTTTTCGAACGGCTGAGCCGCCGCTCTTTTACAAAACTCGCCTGCGGTGCCGTGGAGCAGGTACGGGGACAGGTCATGGAGCGGGTGCTGCGCCGCCCGGTGTCCCAATATCAGCGGGAGGGCGACGCAGCCTATCTCTCCCTGCTGACTACCGACCTGCGCACCCTCTACGACGACTATTATATGTCCATCTTCAATATCGTGTTCTGGGGCGGCATCATGCTCTGCGCTCTGGGAATGTACCTCTACATCAGCCCGGTGATGCTGGCGGCGATTTTGCTCGTGACCGTGCCGCCGCTGGTGCTGCCCCGCAAGATGAACGAGCGGCTCAAAGCCTCCCGCGACGCCTTCTCGCTCCAGATGGCGGGCTACACCCAACAGCTCAAGGAGCTTCTGGGCGGGTTTGAGGTCATCCGGGGCTTTCTGCGGGAGGACGCCTACGCCGCCCGCCACCGGGACGCGGCTCGGCAGGCCCGCACCAGCGAGCTGGGCTATCAGCAGAGCCTCAATGCCATGGTGGTCAACACCTCTCTCATCAGCAACCTCATCTTCCCCATCGTCATGCTGGTGGGCCTTTTTCTCGCTTTCGACGGGCGGCTGACGATGGGCACCGTCTCCACCGCCGCCAGCATGGCGAACTTCGTCATCACGCCCTGTAATCAGATCGCCCAGTGCTGGGCCAAGGTCAGATCTTCGAAGGGCATTCGTCAGCGGCTGGAAGCAGCCATGTCCGGCCCGGAAGAAACGCCCAAAGGTCAGCCCATCGGCAGGCTTGAGCACATCGAGTGCCAAGACACCGGCTTTACTTATCCGGGTGCTACCGCGCCGGTGCTGAGCGGTGTCCGGCTGACCGTTTCTGGGCAGGAAAAGGCCGCTCGTGGGCGAGCGCGGCTGCGGCAAGTCTACACTGGCAAAGCTGCTGTTCCAGTACTACCCAGACTATACCGGCAGCATCCTCTTCAACGGCCAGCAGCTGCGGGCATCGACCGTCAGAGCCTCTACCAGCGGGTGGGCTACATCGCCCAGACCACCTATCTCTTCAACGACACCCTCCGCAGCAACATCTGCCTGGGTGAGGATTTCCCCGAAGAGCAGCTGACCTACGCCGTGGAGACGGCGGGCCTTTCCGACTGGGTAAGCACCCTGCCCGACGGCCTCGACACCCTCATCAGCGAGAACGGCAAGAACCTCTCCGGCGGGCAGCGCCAGCGCATCGGCATCGCACGGCTGGTGCTCCGCCGGTACGACCTCATCATCGCCGACGAGATCACCGCCAGCCTCGACCCCGACACCAGCGGACAGGTCATGGAAAATCTGCTCGCTCTCCCCTGCATGGTGGTGGCCATCACCCACGACGTCTCGGGGCCTTCGAAACAGTTTGACAAGGTATACCGGGTGGAGCACGGAAGCGTCACGCAAGCATAAAAGGAGAGCCTGTGCCGGGTTTCAGCACAGGCCCTCCTCTTGTTTTTACCGGTTATTTTGCCGCGTCGAACTCGGCCAGAATATCTTCCGTGGGAGCCGGGGTCACGAGGCTGACCACCACGCAGACGGCCAGCGAGACGAGGAAGGCGGGCAGAAGCTCATAGATGCCGAAGACTCCGCCCAGCGGGCTGACGATGTACTTCCAGACGAAGACCATCAGGCCGCCGCAGAGCATACCGGCCAGCGCGCCCTGCCAGTTGCAGCGCTTCCAGAACAGGGCGCAGAGGACGACAGCGCCGAAGGAGCCGCCGAAACCGGCCCACGCAAAGCTGACGATGCCGAAAACGCTGGAATCCGGGTCGCGGGCCAGCACCACGCCCACCACGCTGACGCAGATGATGGTCAGGCGGGCTGCGAAGAGGCTCTGCTTCTCGCTCAGTTTGAGGTGGCCGAACTCCTGCAAAATGTTCTGGGACACGCTGGACGCCGCGGCCAGCATCTGGCTGTCTGCCGTGGACATCGTAGCCGCCAGGATGCCTGCAAGGATGAGTCCGGCGAGGACTGCTGCCAGCACACCGTGCTGGCTGATGAGGCTGGCGATGCGGACGATGAGGGTCTCACTGGACGAGCCGCTGAGGAATTCCAGCGCACCGACCCTGGTCATGCCGAGGCCCACCATGCCGATGACGATGGACGCCGTCATGGCGATGACCACCCAGACGGTGGCGATGCGGCGGCTGAGCACCAGCTTCTTCTCGTCCTCGATGGCCATGAAACGGAGCAGGATGTGGGGCATGCCGAAGTAGCCGAGACCCCACGCCATGGTGGAGACGATGTCCAGCAGGCTGTAGGATGCGGCCCCGCCCGTCACAGCGTCGTGGCTGGCTGTCATGGTCAGGTAGCCGGAAAGGCTCTGGGCGTTCTCCACCACAGCGCCCCAGCCGCCGGCCACAACGATGCCGTAGCCCAGCACCGCGATGAGGGCCAGCGACATGACCATCGACTGGATGAGGTCGGTGGTGGTGACGGCGCGGAAGCCGCCGAGGATGGTATAGCCCACGATGACGAGGGCCGACACCAGCATTGCTACCATGTAATCTACGCCGAAGAGGCTGTGGAACAGCTTGCCGCAGGCCGCAAAGCCCGAGGCCGTATACGGCACGAAAAAGACGATGATGATGACTGCGCCCAGAGCGTTCAGCAGGTTGCGCTGGTCATGGAAGCGAAGCGACAAGAACTGCGGTACCGTGATGGCGTCGAGGTTGGCCGAATAGCGGCGGAGCCGCCGGGCCACGATGAGCCAGTTGAGCCAGGTACCCAGCGCAAGGCCGATGGCCGTCCAGCCCGGCGAGGCAATGCCTGTCAGATAGGCCAGACCCGGCATACCCATCAGCAGCCAGCTGGACATATCGCTGGCCTCGGCGCTCATAGCCGTGACCAGCGGACCCATCTTCCGGCCGCCGAGGTAGAAGTCGGCGCTGTCGTTGTTGGTCTTGCTATAGGCGAAACCCACCAGCAGCATGGCCGCAAGATAGACGACGATGGTGACGATGATACATATCTCACTCATATACGTTCCCCCTTTGGTTTTTTCCACTATGATAAAAGCATGGCTTGATTTTACCACAGTAAAGCGTCAAAGTGCAAGACCCTGGGCAGATTCTTCCCCTATGACTGAAATTTCGTCCTTTGCAGCGTCCAAAACCGCTCAATATGCCAACAGGCCGTCCTCCTGGAGGGACGGCCTGTTGGTTCGGATGAAGAAAAAATGATGAAAATAAAGAAGATGACAGATTATTTTGCGGCTTCGCCTTCGGGGAAGATGATCTTGTTCACGAAGAAGAAGATGACCATCGAGATGCCGCCGTTGAGCACCGTGGTGCCGATGTTGTAGATGAAATCAGGCACCAGCAGACCGGCCACAGCCACCCAGATGCAGTTGATGGAGTTGACGATGCAGGTGATGAGGCAGAAGGCCAGCAGATACCAGCCGATCTGCTTGGCGAGGCTGCCCTTGCTGCGGAAGACAAGGTTGCGCTGGATGGGGAAATTGATGCACTCGCCGATGACCATGGCCACCATGTAAGCGCAGAAGTAGGGCAGGCCGCCGTGGGCGGCGTCGTAGCCGAGGATATTCCACTTGAAGGTCTCGCCGAACAGGGTGATGTCGATGCCCGGCCAGCCGAAGTCCACCACCGGCAGGCTTGCAAATGCCTTTGGGCAGGAACTGCAAAAGCAGGTATTTGAACACGGTGATGAGGTTGGACACGATGACGAACAGTCCGCCCTCCCGCACCCATTTGGCCGCAGCCGGATGCTTTGCAGCAAAGTTATTCCAGAAATTCATGGCCTTATTCCTTTCAGCTGTTTTTGAGCCGGTTTTCCATCTGGCTGTTCAGGATGAGATTCTTGACGAACTCATAGATGACCCGGAGGATGCCCACGAGCCAGAAGCCTTTCAGCTCCCAGACGAGGCCGTCCACCATGCCCATGCTCACCATGCCGTTGGTCATCTTGGCCAGCGCGCGCAGCGGCATATTATACTGGAACACGGTGTTCAGGTCGGGGGTGCCTTTTGCAAAGCTGCTGTCCAGACGGCAGCGCAGCACCTTCTGTGCCACCCAGCCCAGCGGACTGCGGCCATGGTCCATCTCGCCCAGCGTCATGTTCCGGTCGATGCGGACGACATCCTCCGGCACAGGGTGGCCCAGCAGAGCCTCGAACTCGGCGTCGGTCACATAGGTGATCTGACCGGAGACGTAGTGGAGCAGGTCGAGACCCTCGTAGGGGTCGGGAGCGTTGGTCCCCTTGAGGGAGACTTCCGCCGTCAGGCGGATGTCTGCGCTGGATGCACCCACGCGGAGCTGATAGCTTCCGCCTTCGACTTCCCAGCGATCAGTCTTGACGTTCCAGTAGCGGAACGCCTTGTCGTCCAGAGCGATGCTCACCGTTCTGCTCTCGCCGGGGGCGAGGAAGACCTTTGCAAAGCCCTTCAGCTCCTGCGCCGGACGGAAGACTTTTGCGTCCTGCTTTGCAACGTAGAGCTGAACGATCTCGGCGCCGGCACAGCTTCCGGTGTTGGTGACAGTAAGGGTCACGCCCTTCTCGTCTGCCTTCAAATCACTGTACTCGAAGGTGGTGTAGCTCAGGCCGTAGCCGAAGGGGAACGCCACCGGCACACCGGCGGTCTGATAGTACCGGTAGCCCACATACAGGCCCTCGCGGTACTCCACGTTCCGGCCCTCGCCGCCGAAGTTCGCCTTAGCGGGGGTGTCGTCGTAAGCCTGCGCCCAGGTCTGGGACAGCTTGCCGCAGGGGCAGAGCTTGCCGGTGAGGATGTCTGCCGCCGCGCCTGCCCTGCCTGTCCGCCCAGTGCGCCGTAGACCAGTGCCCTGCACTGGCCGACCCACGGCGTCTCTACCGGCGCACCGGCGCTCAGCAGAACGACGACGTTCGGGTTGACGGCAGCCACAGCGGCCAGAAGCTGCTGCTGATTCTCGGCCAGCTTCATGTCAGAGCGGTCGAGGCCTTCGCTCTCTCGCAGCTCATCGAGGCCAAGGCAGAGCAGAACGGTGTCACCTTCTTTGCGAGGGCCACAGCCTCTTCCAGCTTCTCGGCGTCAGCTGCACCCTGACGCTCGAAACCGGAGGCATAGCCCACGAAGGTGATGCCGCTGTCGTCGGCCTTGATGCTGTCCAGCAGGGTGTCCACCTGCAGGGCGTTGACGGCGCTGGAGCCTGCGCCCTGATAGCGGGGCGTCTCGGCAAAGTCGCCGATGACGGCCAGCTTCTCATTGGGCTTGAGCGGCAGGATGCCGCCCTCGTTCCTGAGCAGGACGATGCTCTCTGCGGCCGCGCGGCGGGCAGGCCAGCTCATGGTGCGCGGCAGCGTCGAAGGTGCGGGGCGCTTTTTCCACCGCAGCGTGGGTGGAGAACACCAGTTCCAGCATCTCGTCGAGGCGGGCGTCCACGTCGGCCTCGGAAATTTTGCCGTCCCGTACGGCCTTCATCAGCTCCCGGATGGAGTCGCCGCCGGGACAGGGCATTTCGAGGGTGGAGCCGTTCTTCACGCCCAGGGCGTGGTCATTGGAGCCGCCCCAGTCGGTGACGACGGCCCCGTCGAAGCCCCAGTCCTTCCGCAGAATGTCCTGCAGCAGGTGGGCATTCTCGTTGGCGTAGGTGCCGTTGATGAGGTTGTAGGAGGTCATGATGGTCTTGGGCTTTGCCTCTTTCACCACGATCTCGAAGCCGGTCAGATACAGCTCCCGCAGGGTGCGCTCATCGAGCACCGAGTTGCTGGCCATACGGCGCAGCTCCTGACTGTTGACCGCAAAGTGCTTGGGGCAGGCAGAGATGCCGTTTTTCTGGATGCCGCGCACATAGGCGGCGGCCATCCTGCCCGCGAGGATGGGGTCTTCCGAGAAATACTCGAAGTCGCGGCCGCAGAGGGGGCTGCGCTGGATGTTCAGACCGGGGCCGAGCAGGACAGCCACTTCCTGTGCAGCGGCTTCCTCTCCCAGTGCCTCGCCCACGGCTTCGCCCAGCTTCTCATCCCAGCTGCACGCAGTGGCGGAAGAGGTCGGGAAACAGGTTGCCGGAACGCTGGGGTTGAGGCCCAGATGGTCGGCGGCGCCGGCCTGCTTGCGGACACCGTTGGGGCCGTCCGAAAGGGTGATGGCCGGGATGCCCTTGCCCGGCAGAGCGCGGGTGGTAAAGACAGTCTCGCCTGAGAGCAGAGCGCATTTTTGCTCTAAGTTCAGTTTCTGGATGATGTCGGTATGCTTCATCGCATTTTCCTCATTTTATCCTGAGCAGGGCAAAGGCCCGCTGTCTGGTGCAGCGGGCCTTTGCCGTTGGTTCAGTTCAGGTGCTGCATGGAGAGAGAGTCCGGTTTAGACTTCTTCCTCTTCTTCCTTGCGCTTCTTGTAGTTCTTGATGGCGGTGTACTCCAGGCCAACGATGAGCAGCGCGGCCACGACGTCAGCGCCGATCAGGACGATCTTCCACTTTGCCATGCCGGGGTTCAGGTTCTCAGCCTCATAAGCGCGGCTGTTGACCACAGTGTAGAGGATGTTCTTGGCAGAGGTGCGCATTGCCTGCTTGCTGCTGTTGGTCAGAACAGTCATCTTGTTGAAGTCATTGCCGGTGGTGCAGAGCATCAGATCGCTGCCGTTGCGGACGCCCTGATCAGCGGTCATGTAGCCGTAGACACCGAAGTAGTCGGTCTCGACGAAGCCGAGGAAGCCCCACTCACCGCGCAGGACGTTCTGCAGCAGCTCCTTGCAGCCGCCAGCCCAGCGGCTGCCGATGTAGTTGAAGGAAGACATGACAGCGTGGCAGTCAGCATCCTTGACAGACATCTCGAAGGGCTTGAGGTAGATCTCGCGGATAGCCTGCTCGTTGGACCAGGTAGCCAGCATAGAAGTTACGGTTGCCTTCCTGATCGTTCAGGGCGAAGTGCTTCATGTAAGCGTAGACGCCGTGCTCCTGTGCGCCTGCGATGGCGTTTGCGGCCATAGCACCGGACAGGACACCGTCCTCAGAGTAGTACTCAAAGTTACGGCCGGAAAATGCGGTGCGGTGGATGTTCATGGCCGGGCCGTACCAGCCGGAGGTGTTCATCTCGTTGGCCATCTTGCCGATGCTGTCGCCGAAGTCATGGGCCAGATCCTTGCTCCAGGTCATGCCGATGAGGGTAGCAGCCGGGAAACCGACAGAACCGACGCCGGTGAAGTTGTTGTTGATGGATGCAGGGCCGTCACAGTCGTTGGTGCGCACCTTGCCGATGCTGTCCACGGCTGCGGTCTGATAGCCGCCGAAGCCGATGGTCTGCTGCAGGTCGTCGATGCTCATCTCGTCCAGCAGGTCAGCCCACTTGGAATCATTGTAGTCCACGCCGCGCAGGTCAGCCAGCTTGAGGCCGTTCTTTGCGCCGGTGGTAATGTCCTCTGCGTTGGCATCTTCGTCCTTTCTCGTAGCCGGACTCGGTGTAGGTGAAGCAGTTCTCGAAGCCAGCCTTGACCTCATCGCTCATCTCATAGGCAGCGGGAGCGGCAATGGCCTCGTCGTAGTTTGCAAAGCCGTCTGCACGGGACAGATAGGTGATCTCACCCTCGGCGAAATCGAACTGGTTGGTGGCCACGACCTCATCGCTCCCGCGCTTGTTGGACTCGTTGTAGACGATGTCCGAGGCGAAGTTGCAGGTCTTGGAATCCAGAGCGTTGTGGGAGTCAGAGTTGGTGCTGATGATGTAATCGCCAGCCTCCAGCACATAGCAGCCGTTGTTCTTGTAATCGTAGGAAGCCAGATCCTCGACCGGGATGGTGAAGTCGATGGTCTCGCTCTCGCCGGGGGCAAGCTCGCTGGTCTTGGCGAAGTCCAGCAGGTTTGCGGAGGCCTTCTCAATGCCGCCGTTGGTGTACGGAGGATCATTATAGATCTCCACGACATCCTTGCCGGCAGCAGAGCCGGTATTGGTGACGGTGACGGAGAACTTCAGGCTGCTGCCGTCGCTGGTGATGTCGCTCATCTTCTGGGTGAAGGTGGTGTAGCTCAGGCCGTAGCCAAAGGGATAGACAACTTCCTTGTCGTAGTCGATGAGGCCTTCATCGGCAGCAGTCTCATAGAACTTGTAGCCGACATAGATGCCCTCAGCGTAGTTGACGAAGGATGCAGTAGCGCCTGCGGGGTCGAAGAAGCTGGAATCGGAATCCAGCTCGGTGGCGTTGGTGTACTTGAAGTCACCGAAGTTGTTCCACCACGGAGAAGCGGTCAGGTCAGCAGCATAGGTGTCAGCGGTACGGCCGGAGGGATTGACCTCACCGGCGACCACGCGGCCAAAGCCCTCAAAGCCGGACTGACCGGTGCCGGGGCAGAGCAGGACGCCCTTGATTTGGGGGTAGTTCTTGACCCAGTCCATCTCGAAAGCGTTTGCGCCGTTGTAAACGACGATGACGTTGTCGAAGTTGGAAGTGACGAGGTCGATGAGCTCTTCCTCGCGGTTGGACAGCTGCAGGAAGTGATCGCCCTTATCCCAGTCATTGCCCTCGTTCAGGGTGTCATCGTAAGTGCCGTTGTAGTAGCCGGCACCCCACTGAGAACCGCGATACTCAGCCACACGGCGGATCCAGCTGCCGTCCACGACAGCAGACATGTCGGTGGGAAGGGCTGCGCCCTCACCGCCGACGCGGGTGATGACGACCATAGCGGTGTCAGAATATGCCTTGGCGTTTGCCATCATCTCGTCGGTGTACAGGCTGACATTCGGCTCGGGCAGGGTCCAGTCCTGCTGTGCCATGCCGACGCTGGGGCGGGTGGAGCAGTAATCGGTGTAGAACTTGCTCAGCTCGTCGTTGGTCTCGATGCCTGCATCATGCAGACCGGTGAGCAGGTCGGTGACAGGGTAAGCGTCGTTCAGAGCGCCGGAACCGGTGCCGCCGTAGGGGGCTGGTGGAAGCCCAGCCGAAGACGTTCAGCTTGGAGCCGGAAGCCACAGGCAGGATGTTGTCGTCGTTCTGAGCCAGAACGATGCCTTCCTGGTGATCTCATTGACCAGCTCGGTGGCCTCTGCGGAAGTCTCCTCACTGATGGAACCTTCGCCGGAGACCAGGTCCAGCATGGTGGACATGGGGCCGGTGCAGATGAGGTTGACAACGATGACCAGTGTCAGCAGAATGGCGAGGCCGGACTGCGCACGGATCATCTTCTTTTTCGCTTTGGGCATCTTTCGCACCGCGAACATCACGAGGAGCGCGAGTACGAGGACGACGCCGAATGCAATCAGATAGTTCTGAATGTTCGAAACTACCTGCATTACATCATCCATATTGATGGACAACATAATTTTCTTCCTCCTTATTCTGAATCCATATTTTCCGGGTACAGCTCCCGGAGCATTGCCACTATTATAAATGGATTCAAAGAAAATTCACAAACATCTTCACAATCTGTCATTTTGGAGGCATGTTTTGCAGAAGTTTCAATTTGGTTTCAAATTTTATTGTGCTAATCCACAATTTCGAGCGCGGTTTTATTGTGCAGAATAACAAAACCTCTCCGTCATCGCTACGTGATGCCACCTCTCCTATCGAGGAGAGGCCTTGGCATAACGCAAAGCTTTTTCTCTTCGCCAGGGGAGCTGTCGAGCTGCAGCGAGACTGAGAGGTTATTCCTATTATATTTTACTTTTCCGGGACCGGCAGCAAGATCCGCAGGGTGAACCAGCCGTCGGCCCAATGAAGGGTCATGGTGCCGTCGTGACCCTGCGCTGCCGCCTGCACGCCCTGTAAGTCATAGCCGCCGTGGGCGTTGTGGACGGGCAGACCGTCCGCGCCCATCTCCACGGGCTGGGCGCAGTAGTTCTCGAAGCGGAGCATCACACAGCCGCTCTGGGCATAGACGGCCACCCGCAGCAGCCGCTTTTCGGGGTCGGGCTCGGCCGTGACACACTCGATGGCGTTGTCCAGCGGCGCGCCCACGAGGGTACACAGCTCCCGCGTGCTCAGAAAGCCCAGCTGGCTGCCGTCGGCCACGCTGGTCATGTTGATACCGCGCTGCTGGCAGTCCATGCTTTTGGCGGTCAATAGGGTATCCAATACCGGGTTGCCCGTCTTGTTCTCGGCTTCATACTGCCGGAGGCCGCTCTCCATCCGGGCCAGAGCCGCGTCCTGCTTGGCCCGGTCGCGCTCGGCGCGGATGTCCGCGATTTGAATTTTCAGCTCATGATAGCGGCTGTTGATGAGCCGGATGCCCTCTTTGCTCCGCTTGTACTGCTCGTACTGGCGGTGGAGCACCTCGTCCATGGCGGCAAGCTCGCTGTGGAGCGCCGCCTCCCGCAGCTGTTCGTGCTGGACCGTCAGGATGAGCACGCCGCAGATGTCCACCAGCGTGCGGATGTAGTAGACGCTCATATCCACCTCGCGGTCGCCCAAGAACAGCAGGTTGCTCACCGCGAAGACCATCGCCGCCATGACGACGGCCACAAGGGCCGCTTTTCCGCTGATGACGATATGGCCCTTGGGGCTGGTGTGCTTATGCTCCAGCACCCAGATGCAGCCGAAAACGCCGCCGTAGACCACCACCAGAAGCAGCAGTGACAGGCCGTCGGCCCCGCTGCGCTGAGGCCAGAGGAAACAGTGCAGCTGCCACTCGGCGCTGGCCGCCAGCTCGGCCAGAACAAAGGCCCGGGCGCAGACATAGCCCGCTTCCAGCAGGGAAATGGTGCGGGTGACCCAGAGGTATAAATACTGTATCCCCACAGCTGCCGCCATGCAGGGGATCCACCACGCCAGCGGGACGCTGCCCGTGGCCTGCAAAAAAGCGCAGAGGACCAGCGCCCACGCCGCGCTGACGGCGAGGGTGGCTTTGCCGAAGCGGAGGCCCAGCGGCAGGGCGTAGATGCCCACGGCCAGACACTCGGCCAGCGCCGTGTAGAGGCGCGGGATGCTGGGCAGTGCCGTCATGCGCCCTCACCCCCGATGTGGTCGGCCAGCGCCGCGAGGAAGGCTTTCCGCCGGGGGCGGCTGAGCTGCAATTCATAAGGTCCTACCTGCACCATCCCCTGCTGCACCCCCTTCACCTGCGCCAGATTGACGAGGTAGCCGCTGTTGCAGCGGGCAAAGGGCCGCTCAGCCAGCTTCTCCTCGAAGGCTTTCAGGGTGCCCGCCGCCGCGAAGTCCCCCTCCTCGGTGTAGAAGTGGACGCGGTGGCCCTCGCTTTCCAGATAATAGATGAGGGAGGAGTCCAGCCGCCGAAGCCCGCCCTCCACCGGAAGGGCCAGATAGTGCCGCACCCGGCGGCGCAGCTGCTCCTCCACCTTCCGGAGCTGCTGCGAAAAGGCAAAGTAGGGCACCGGTTTGAGCACATAGTCCAGCGCACCCACCGCGTACCCGCCGATGGCGTACTGGGCCATATTCGTGATAAAGACGATGATGACGTCCTTGTCCAGCTCCCGCACCCGCCGGGCCGTCTCCATGCCGTCCAGATGCTTCATCTCCACGTCCAGAAACAGGACGTCGTACACCGGGCGGTAATCATCCAGCAGCTCCATGCCGTCGGCGAATTCCGTCACCGCGAACTCGGTGCCGTACTGCCGGGTGTGCCGCTGCACATAGCCTTGCAGCTGCGCCCGCACCTCTGCCTCGTCCTCGACCAGAGCAATGCGTATCATTGCCACACCTCCTTTTTCCGCAATTTCTCTGGTTTTTATTGTAACACGAAACCGGGCCGGTGGCAAATGGGAGAATAAAACAGCAGCCCCGCTTCATCTACTGCGAGGCTGCTGTTCTGTGATTGGAAAATTTCAGGCTCAGTTCGTCTTGACGGCCACAAGGATACGGATCTTCCTGCCGCCGGAGCAGCCGAAGTTGTCGTACCAGCCGATGAGCTTATAATCCTCAGTGTTGATCTTGGGCAGCGAGGTAGCGAAATACTGGCCGTTCGACCACAGATACACCTGCATATCGTCGGCGGTCTCATAGCGCTTGTCGCCGCTCATGACCGAAGCCGCACCCAGTCTGTCGACGACTACCGGCGAGAGCTGGAGCATCCGGTTGATGGCCTTGCCGTCGGCAGAACGGCCGATGGCGATACCGCCTGCGATAACGGGGTACTTGGTGGCGGTGCTGTAGGCCACCTGTTTGCCGCCGGTGTAGCAGACGTAGGTCGCACCCTCGCCCAGATAGTTGAGGAAGTCGCCCAGCGTACCGCCCACGCTGTCGCCGGTGCGGCGGAGCACATAGCTGAAGAGCTGGTCCGTCTTGCCGGTGAGGGTGTTCCAGGTAGAGCTGACGATGCTGCCGTCGATGAGGCCGTAGAGCACATCGCTGGTGCTGGGGACAAGGATGTTCTTCACATCCTGGAAGGTCTCCTCATCGGTCTTGGCTACCTTGGTGGTGGTCGTGGTGGTCGCAGCGGGGAGGCCTGCAGCCTCTCTTGCGGCGTCCTGTGCCTTGTCGCTGATCTTTTTGTCGATCTTCTTGGCGGCTTCGTCCGTCAGGCGGCGGACAGAATCCAGCGCAGCGTACTCCCACAGGTCACCGGTCACATCGTCGAGGATGACCCGGTCGATCTGGCCCGCGGAATTGGTGGTGTAGTAGCGGATGTCGCTTTCGCTCAGAGTTACCCCCGATAGGCGGCTGGGGCGAACTGCCCCAGCCACACCCTCCGACGTCGTATCAATGATCTGCACGTTGTCTGCAAACGGGGTGTCGCCCAGCGCAGTGCCGTCGGCGCTGACAGTGCCGCTGGTCGAGCGGGGCGAGATGGACTGGACGCTTTCGCCGTCACCGTCCACGCTGATCTCCACCAGCTTGCCGGCCGGGAAATTGAGCTTATTGTCCACATTGACGGTGCGGGCGGTGCCGTCGGTACACATGACCGAGACAGCCTGCTGCACCTCAGCGCTGTTCGTCTCCACAAGGGTGCGGGATGAGGACTGTACCACGCCGTAAAACACGGAGTCGGCCTCGTCGCCGGTGAGGACAGAGACGGCCGCATCGTTCATGCCCAGCAGCAGGGTGACGACCTGACCCACGCCGCCGCCGGACAGGGAGGACAGCTGGTAGGCCACAGAGGGCGAAGCGATGGTGTAGCTGACGCCGGCCACAGTCACAGAGGTCGGAGCGCTGGCCGAGGGCGAGACCGCCGTCACGCGGCCTGCGGCGCGCTTGTTGTAGATCCAGACGGTGCGGGCGCTCTCGTTATAATAGTAGACATCATAGGGAGAGAGGGCCGCAGAGGTGGTGACTTCGTCGTTGCGGTAGATGGCCGCCGGGGCGAAAGGCAGGACGGTGGAAGCATCTGCCACGAAGGGACCCTTGACGTTGTCCAGCAGGACCGACGAGATGTCCACCTGGCCGTTGCTCACCGCAAAGCCCAAGGTGGAAGCGTAGACCTGACCGCTGCCGTTCACGGCAGTGAGGGCGTTGTAGAAGAGCATGGTACCCTGCTCGAGGGTCAGAGTCTCGCCCTGACGGGCATTGATCTCATTGCGCAGGCCCAGTGCGCCGGCCTTACTGAGCTGAGCTGTGGGGAAGGCACCGCCCAGCTTTGCCACATCATAGCCCAGCAGGCGCAGCGCCATGGTGCAGGCTTCTTCCAGCGTGACGGTGTTGTCCGGACGGAAGCTGCCATCGGAGTAGCCGGTCATCCAGCCGTTCTGGACGGCGGTGCGGATGTAGACCGCATAGGGAGAGTCGCTGTCTACATCGCTGTAGAGGCGGCCGGTGCGGCCCTGTGCCGTGGTGGTATCGCGGTAAGCAGAGAATGCGGTGAGGAGGCGGGCCGCCTGCCCACGAGTGAGGGGCGCACCCAGAGAACCGGCCTGCTCGGCGGTCAGACCGCCCAGTGCCGTCGCCGTCTGGACTGCCGCGTTGGAGCCGACCGCAGAGGCGGGCAGCACCAGCATGGAAACAGCCACGCAGACAGCCAGCAGGAATGCGAGGAATCGTTTTTTCATGGTAAACTCCTTAATCATATCTGAGCGCTTCGATGGGGTTCAGGCTGGCGGCACGGCGGGCAGGCAAGAAGCCGAACAGGACGCCGATGCCGCAGGAGATGCCCACGGCGATGGCTGCTGCGTCCGCCGAGGGGGTGACATTCAGGGTGATGTCCGTCAGGACGAACGGAAGGATCTGGTTGATGATGGCCGAGACGATGTAGCCCAGCACGATGCCGAAGCAGCCGCCCAGCGCCGACGTGACGCCGGCCTCCACGACGAACTGGGTCAGGATGGTGCTCTCCTGTGCGCCCAGCGCCTTCCGGATGCCGATCTCGCGGGTGCGCTCGGTGACAGACACCAGCATGATGTTCATGATGCCGATGCCGCCCACCAGAAGCGAGATGCCTGCGATGGCCGTCAGGACGCCCACCATAATATTGATCATAGAGGACATCTGCTTCATGGCTGCGCTCAGGCTCATGACGAAGACGTAGTCATCCTTGCTGACCAGCTTCTTGAGCCGCGACTGCAAAAACTTCTGTGCCTCATCCGAGTGGTCCGCATCCTGCAGGACCACATAGTACTGGCTGACACTGCTGGTGTTGTTGACGCTCAGCAGGGTGGTATAGGGGATCAGGACGACATCGTCATTGCCGCCCTCGTACTGGGCGGCGGGCTTGGAGCGGCCCTCCAGCACGCCCACGATGCGGTACTCGCTGGCGCCTACCTTGAGGGTGCTGCCGAGACCGTTGCCGCCGAAGATCTTGCGGTCCACATAGTCGCCGATGACACAGATATTCTTGTTGTCTATCAAATCGGTGTACTGGATGCCGCGGCCCTTGGCCACTTTGTAGTTGTTGATGGTCGTGTAATCTTCGTTGACGCCGCTGATGTAGGTGCGGCGGTACTTCTCGCCCGCCACCCGCAGCGTGTCGCCCGCCGACACTGGCAATAGGCGAAAGGCCCTTATAATACTCGGGTTTTCATTGATGATCCTGTACACATCGTCCACTTCCACTGAGCGGGTGCTGGCGGTCATGATGTTGACGGACAGAATATCGCTGCCCATGTCGGAGTAGAAGTCCTGCATCATGTGGGTCATGCCGTTGCCGAGGCCGACGATGACGATGACGGCCATGACGCCGATGATGATGCCCAGCATGGTGAGGAAGGTGCGGACTTTGTTGCTCAAGACGTTCTGGACGGCCTGTTTGAAGGTCTCCTTTATCATGCCTGCGTCCCCCCTCTCCGGCTTTCGGCTCTGCCATCATAAAGTTCGGCTGAACGACTGCCTCGGGTGCGTGGGCGTCGCCGTCGTAGACGACGCGGCCATCTTCGAGGCGGATGATGCGCTCCGCCTGCACAGCGATGGAGTTGTCGTGGGTGATGAGGACGACCGTATTGCCCTGCTTGTGCAGATCCTGGAGCATCCCCAGAACTTCGCGGCTGGTGTGGGAGTCCAATGCACCGGTCGGCTCGTCGGCCAGGATGACCGCCGGGCCGCGGGCCAGCGCACGGGCAATGGACACACGCTGCTGCTGACCGCCAGAAAGCTGGTTGGGCAGGTTTTTGAGCTTATTGCCCAGACCCACCCGCTCAAGGGCAGCTTTTGCCGTCGCGTGGCGCTGTGCGGCGGGGATGCCCGCATACACAAGGGGAACTTCCACGTTCTCCAAAAGCGTCAGCTTCGGCAGCAGGTTGTACTGCTGGAAGATGAAGCCCAGCTTCTCGTTTCGGATGTGTGCCAGCTCGCGTCGGCTCATCTTGCCGACATCCCTGCCGTCCAGCAGATAAGTGCCTTCGGTAGGCACATCCAGACAGCCGATGATGTTCATACAAGTGGATTTACCAGAACCAGACTGGCCGACGATGGCCACGAACTCGCCTTTGTTGATTTTGAAAGAGACGTGGTCGGCCGCCTTTACGAGGGTATCACCCATCTGGTAATACTTGCAGACCTCGTCAAATTCTATCAGCGTGCTCATTCGTCGCCTCCTTCGGCAGACACCATCATGTTGCTGTAGAAGTCGGTCGCACTGACGCTGGAGTTGTCGTAAGCGATGGTATCGCCCTCCTGCAGGCCGCTCTTCACCTCGATGTAATCATCGTCGCTGATGCCGGTGGTCACTTTGACGTAGACATAGCCCTCGGGAGCGGTCATGGAGGCCTCGGCGTTGGCAGCGCTGGGCGAATCCTTCGTCACCAGCACATAGCTGCCCCGGACGAGGGCGGCGTTGGGCAGGGCCAGAACGTCTTTGACGCTGGCGGTGGTGATCTTGGCCGAGGCATTCATGCCGGGCAGCAGATCGCCCATCTCGTCGATGCGGACGGTGACGGGGTAGTTGGTGGAGCCGTTGGCAGTGGTGCCGGCCACGAGGATGCTGCTGATGACGCCCTTATAGGTCTCGCCCGGGACGGCGTCGGCGGTGATGTCCACCTCCTGGCCGACCTCGAGGGAGCGGATCTTCAGCTCGTCCACGTTGAGCTTCATTTCCAGATAGCTCATATCGTAGATGGTGCAGAGGTTCTGCATGGCGGTGTCGTTGGCGCTGAGCTTGTCGCCAGCTTTGACTTTTTTGTCTACGATGGTGCCGCTGATGGGCGCATCGATGGTGTAGTGGCTGATGTTCCGCTCTGCGGAAGACATTCGCAGCTCGGCAGAGCGAAGATTGTCAGCGGCGTTCCTGGTCTGCTTGTCCAGATCCTTGCCGGTAATGCGGAGGATGACGTCATCCTGACGGACGGTGCTGCCCTCCTTGACGCAGAGTTCAGACACGGTGCCGGAGGCAGCTGCCGTGACAGTCTCCTCGCGCTGGTAGGTAAAGTGTGCGGAGTTGAGGGAGCTGACGCCGTTCACCTGTGCCACAGCGGCCTGTGCGGTGGTCAGGCTGCCCGCGTTGGGAACAGCGATGGTGACGGTGCAGGTCATCAGGCTGGCGTCGCCGGCAGGGTCTGCACCGGAAACGGAGCGGATGGTGCCATTCAGCGTCTCAAAAGTGGTGTCCGGCATGACCTGTGCGGCCTGACCGGCGACAAAGCTCTGGGCCTCTGCGGCAGGGAAATCCACGGCCAGCAGCATCACGGAGGTATCGCGGATGGTGGCCACAGCCTGACCAGCCTGCACGGCGTCGCCTGCGGCGACTGCAAAGGAGCTGACCTCACCGCTGATCCTGGTGCGGACGTTCTGCATATCCGCAATGTCATCGTAATTGCGCTGTGCCTGCTCCACCGAGAGCTGTGCGCTCGCGAGGTTGTTTTCCACATCCGAAATGTCGATGGTGTAAAGAATATCGCCCTTCTCGATGCTGTCGCCCAGCTCAAAATCGGCGGTGAGCACCGTGCCAGTGACGAGGGACTTGACGGTGTAGGAATCGGCGGCGTTGATGGTGCCGCTGCCGTCGTAGACGTTCACGATGTCGCGGCGTCCCAGCGCCTCCTGCACATACGCCAGGTCTGCCGACGCACTGCGGCTCCTGCGGGGCACGATGACCGCCACCAGCACCGCTGCGGCCGCGACCGCCGCGATGCAGCGCTTTTTGTGGGTCTTGATAAAGTGGAACACCTTATTTTCTCCGCCGGTATTCTCCTGCGGAGAGGCGTCCTGTGTCTTCTTGTTGAAACCTAGCATGAAAAGCCTGACCTCCTGTGTTTCATGAAAAAGAAAAGTTCTTTCTGCCTGTTTTCATTCGTTCTGCGCTTTCCCCCACAGCGTCCGCCAAAAATGACCTGTCTGCGAGATACTGCCCCGGGTTAGCGGCGCAAATCGTTATAATGATACCACCTAACAAAACGAGCTGCAAGAAATTTTTCCTGCACAATCTGCAACTTTTTTGAAAATTTTTCCATCATCTCTGTGTCTGGAAGCCGGAACATCAGACAGAGCTTTCGGATGAAGAGTTCATCAACTCGCTCCGGCCCTTCGTGCGGCGGCTTTTGAGATACAGTCAGAAATAAGGCCCCGACTACGATTCATGGCAGGGATTTGGACATTTCAAAACACATCAGGGAGCAGCATAGGTCACAGCTGCTCCCTGATGTGTTTTTTGTGGTTCTTTTCAATGTGTCACTGTCACGGATCTGTTGCCTGCAATACGCAGGCACAATACCCCGGTTCCGGCTGGTAGCAATGGATCGTAAGGCATTTGTCCACCTCCGGGCTGTAATCGTGGAGGGTGTGCCTTGTGCCGTTCAACGCAACATCTGCATACGATACAAGCCACTTTTTATCGCCATTGGGGAACACCTCGTAAAAAGAGCGGTTCAGCATTTCTTCTACCGGCACCCCTTCGATCGTTGCCATCTCCGCGTTGCAGTAGCGGAAGATAAAATCCACGCCATGCCCGGATTCATTGAATACCAGCTCGATGACGCAGAACGCCAGCGGCATATCGTCCAGCAGGCTGCACTTTTCCAGCAGGCTCATACTCATTGGGCGTAGCTGTGCGTCCACCCGCTTGATTTCTGCGCGCAAAAGCGGCGATGGTCACTCAGACCACGTCTACGTCCCTGAAAACTGCGGCCATCTGACATTGTATAAATACCGTCATTGCTAATATCTACGATCTGGCTGCGGCACACTACGATTCCCTTACTGATGTTCAGAAACATATCTTCCGGCAAAGCAGACAAGACGCTGTGCAACGGAGCATACAGCGCAACTTCTTCCCCATCCATGCGGTGAACGACCGTTTTGCGGTCGTTACGGTAAAGATACAAGATGTTTTCTGGGCAAAGGTCATTTTTCTGAAACCACTCATGCAGATCATTCATCGCCATACTCCTTTGTCAGTTGGATATGTTTAGTATAGCATACCTCCGTGCAGCGCACAAGAACAGCTTGATTGAAATTCATTTCAACGGAGTTTTCGCCAATTTGCATCGAATATTTTTGTCAATATTCACGTTTTCAATGTCGAAAATGCAGAAGTCGTTGACTTTCAGGCATTTTCTGTGTATTCTGTAACATAGAAGGTCAAATGGTTTTTTCGCAAGATGAATGCCCTGAGCGGCTGGCAGCCGCCCACGGTCTGTGTAAAATAAACCCAGATATAAAGGAGGCAAACCACCATGAAGATGACCCGCAGAAACTTTCTTTCCACTTCAGCGGTTGCGGCGTTCGCCTGCGGCGCATCCCTGACCGCGCACGCAGCAGGCAGTACCGGTGAAAACAGTCTGAACTTTATCACAGATATTTTCAAGGACTCTCCCCAACCGGGCGAGATCGAAGAGGCAACGGCGATCACAGCAGAAAAGAACGCCGAATGGTATGAAAAGCTGGATTTTTCAGACCGGCGGGAGTTTGCCAACGCAGAACGCGGCTGGCTGGACAATGCGGAAGGTAAGATCATCTACGCCGAGGATGGCAAATTTGCATGGGATCTGCAGAGCTACGGCGATTTGAACCGGGATGCTCCAGACACTGTAAACCCCAGCCTGTGGCGGAATACCCAACTCAACGCCAAAGCTGGTCTGTTTGAAGTGTGCGACGGCATTTATCAGGTGCGCGGCTTTGATATGGCCAATACGACCTTTATCCGCACCGACCACGGCTGGATCGTGTTTGATGTGCTGATGTGCAAGGAAAACATGAAGGCTGCCAAGGAGCTGATGGAGAACCGCTTCGGCCCGCTGGACATCAAGGCGGTGCTGTACAGCCACTCTCATGTGGACCACTTCGGCGGCGTGGAGGGCGTTATTACCCGGGATCAGGTAGCGGATGCAAAGCTTTCGCTTAAAAAGCAGCTGGCTTCCGGCAAGACCCCTGTGCTTGCGCCGGCGGGCTTTCTGAAGCACGCCATCAGCGAGAATGTCTATGCGGGCATCGCCATGGCGCGGCGCGCACAGTTCCAGTACGGCACGGTGCTTGACAAGGGCGAAAAGGGTGCGCTGAGCGTGGGCATCGGCATGGGACAGTCCACCGGTACGGTGGGCCTCATCGCTCCTACTTACGAGATCGGGGAAGATGTTCCGAAGCTGACCATCGACGGGCTGGAGATCGAATTCCAGCTGACCCCCGGCACCGAAGCCCCTGCCGAGATGAACGCCTATTTCCCGAAATACCGCGCCCTCTGGATGGCGGAAAACTGCACCGGTACGCTGCATAATCTGTACACCCTGCGCGGCGCAGAGGTGCGCGATGCCAACGATTGGGCAAAGTACATCATCGAGGCAGACCAGCGCTTCTGCGACAAGACCGATGTGGTGTTCCAGAGCCACAACTGGCCGCACTGGGGTGAGGAGATCCATGAATATCTGTTGAACACGGCAGCGATCTACAAGTTCATCCACGACCAGACCCTGCATTACATGAATCAGGGATATACCTCAAATGAGATCTCGGCGATGCTGACCCTGCCCAAAAAACTGGAAAAGGTCTGGTATACCCGTCCGTACTACGGTACGCTGGCGCACAATTCCAAGGCCGTTTACCAGAAATATCTGGGCTGGTATGACGCAAACCCGGTCAACCTGAATCCGCTCCCGCCCAGCGATACCGCCAAGAAGCTGGTAGAATATCTGGGCAGTGCCGATGCAGTCCTCCGCAAAGCGCAGAAGGATTTTGATAAGGGCGAGTATCAATGGGTGGCGCAGATCACCAAAGAACTGGTCTACGCCGACCCGTCCAACCAGAAGGCGCGCAATCTGTGTGCAGATGCACTGGAACAACTTGGCTATCAGGCAGAGTCCGGCGCGTGGCGCAACGCCTACCTGATGGGCGCTGCAGAACTCCGCAGAGGCAACCTGTCCAAGCTGGCGCGCTCAGCCAATGGACTGACCGCGACAATGGGCGAGATGACCATCGCCATGCTGCTGGATTACATCGCTATCATGAGTGATGCCAACGCCGCCCAGAACGATGATCTGACTCTGAATCTGACGGTGACAGATGTGAATGAACAGTTCTATGTAACCCGTAAGAATGGCATCCTGCTGTCTTACCCCGGCGAGAACCATCCGGATGCGCAGGCTTCCGTCACCTGCAAGCGTCTGCAGCTCTTTGCATTGATGACAGGTCAGCAGGCCGGGCAGGTACAGATCAGCGGAGATTCCACTGTCCTGAAACGCCTGCTGGCATACGCGTCCAAGTTTGAAAAAACCTTCAATGTCATTGAACCGTAAAAACGATTTGGAATTTCAATTTTTTCAAAATAGCTCTGGGGCTTTGATATTAAGCTCTGTCAAGAGGGCTGGCACCGTCCAGACCTCTCTTTTTTGCAAAAGTTTCCGTCTGTGCAACAACACGAAGAATTTCCGGGTATTGCGCATCGGCACCAGCATCCGGGTAAACAAGTAGAGTTTCGACAAACCCCGGCTGGAGTTGACCGAGAAAATCGAAGCCAACTTCTATTCCCAAGACCTGACCCCGGCAGCATCCCAGATCCAGCAAAATAAAAAAGCCGGTAGCCACAAAAAAATCTCTGGTAAGGAGATCCTTGAAGCCATCCGGCTGATGAATGCAGACGAACGCAGAGAGTTGACGAACCTCACCGTCATCGTCACCGACCATATGACTGACCAAGTATAACACATTGCTGTGCTCTTTGTCCAGTATTTCTTAGAAGGACGTGCCTTCAAAACTGAATAATCACTGCTTACATTTTTTCGTTGACTCAAAGAGTCTCAAGCGAATTGTGGTCAAGCCCTCGACCTATTAGTACACGCTTGCTGAATGGATCGCTCCACTTACACATCGTGCCTATCAACCTTGTAGTCTTCAAGGGGTCTACTTGTTTAAAACAATGGGACATCTTATCTTTGGGTCGGCTTCACGCTTAGATGCTTTCAGCGTTTATCCGATCCGTACGTAGTTGCCCAGCTATGCTCCTGGCGGAACAACTGGTGCGCCAGAGGTACGTCCGTCCCGGTCCTCTCGTACTAGGGACAGCTCCCATCAAATATCCTGCGCCCACGACAGATAGGGACCGAACTGTCTCACGACGTTCTGAACCCAGCTCGCGTACCGCTTTAATTGGCGAACAGCCAAACCCTTGGGACCGAATACAGCCCCAGGATGCGATGAGCCGACATCGAGGTGCCAAACCTCCCCGTCGATGTGGACTCTTGGGGAGATCAGCCTGTTATCCCCAGGGTAACTTTTATCCGTTGAGCGATGGCATTTCCACTCACATACCACCGGATCCCTAACTCCAACTTTCGTTACTGCTCGACCCGTCAGTCTCGCAGTTAGGCTCGCTTCTGCGTTTGCACTCTTTTGCTTGATTTCCGTTCAAGCTGAGCGAACCTTTGAACGCCTCCGTTACTTTTTTTTTAGGAGGCGACCGCCCCAGTCAAACTGCCCACCTAACAATGTCCCCCGACCCGATTCAGAGCCGCAGGTTAGAATTCCAATATCGCAAGGATGGTATCCCAACGGCCACTCCACAGAAGCCAAAGCTCCTGCTTCCCAGTGTCCCATCTATCCTGTGCATGCAACATCGAAACCCAATATTAGGCTACAGTAAAGCTCCATGGGGTCTTTCCGTCTTGTCGCGGGTAACCGGCATCTTCACCGGTACTACAATTTCGCCGGGCGGGCTGTTGAGACAGTGCCCAAATCATTACGCCTTTCATGCGGGTCAGAACTTACCTGACAAGGAATTTCGCTACCTTAGGACCGTTATAGTTACGGCCGCCGTTCACTGGGGCTTCGATTCAATGCTTGCACATCTCCTCTTAACCTTCCAGCACCGGGCAGGCGTCAGCTCGTATACGTCATCTTTCGATTTAGCACAAACCTGTGTTTTTGGTAAACAGTTGCTTGGGCCGATTCTCTGCGGCTCCATCTCTGGAGCACCCCTTCTCCCGAAGTTACGGGGTCAATTTGCCGAGTTCCTTAACAACCCTTCTCCCCTGTTGGCCTTAGAATCTTCTTCCTACCTACCTGTGTCGGTTTGCGGTACGGGCACCTCAGAAATACACACAGCTTTTCTCGCCATCTTCCATCCCAGACTTCGGTACTAACTTCCCTCGATCTCTACCGGAACCAACACCCGGCTCTGAGACTTCAAATGTGTCCCTGTGCTTAACTCTTTTTTGGTGGTGACGGAATCTCTACCGTCTGTGCATCGGCTACGCCTTCCGGCCTCACCTTAGCTCCCGACTAACTTGGAGCGGACGAACCTTCCTCCAAAAACCTGAGGCTTTCGGCCATGCAGATTCTCACTGCATTCGCGCTACTCATTCCGGCATTCTCACTTCTATACACTCCACAGCCGCTTACGCTACTGTTTCTCCGCGTATACAACGCTCCCCTACCCAATCCATTGCTGGATTGCCTAAGCTTCGGTGTCAGGTTTAGCCCCGTTAAATTCTCCGCGCAAAGACGCTCGACCAGTGAGCTATTACGCACTCTTTGAATGAGTGGCTGCTTCTGAGCCAACATCCTGGTTGTCTGCGTATCTTCACATCGTTTTCCACTTAACCTGACTTTGGGACCTTAGCTGTAGATCTGGGCTGTTTCCCTTTTGACAATGACATTTATCTGACACTGTCTGACTCCCAAGCATCAATACTCTGGCATTCTGAGTTTGATAAGCTTCGCTAACCTCTCGGCCGCTAGGCTATTCAGTGCTTTACCTCCAGGTATCTAACTTGAGGCTAGTCCTAAAACTATTTCGGGGAGAACCAGCTATCTCCGGGTTCGATTGGAATTTCTCCGCTACCCACAGTTCATCCGCCGCCTTTTCAACGGAGGTCGGTTCGGTCCTCCATGGAATTTTACTTCCTTCAACCTGACCATGGGTAGGTCACCCGGTTTCGGGCCCATTATATGCAACTTAACGCCCTATTCAAACTCGCTTTCGCTTCGGCTCCAGACCTTAAGTCCTTAACCTTGCTGCATACAATCGCTCGCCGGACCGTTCTACAAAAAGTACCCTATCACACATTGACGTGCTCTAGGTGCTTGTAGGCACAGGGTTTCAGGTTCTTTTTCACTCCCCTCCCGGGGTGCTTTTCACCTTTCCTTCACAGTACTATACGCTATCGGTCACTGGGTAGTATTTAGGGTTGGAGGGTGGTCCCCCATCTTCCGACCAGGTTTCACGTGTCTGGCCGTACTCTGGAATCTGCGCAGCTCTCGTCCGTTTTCACCTACGTGGTTCTCACACTCTCTGACCGGCCTTCCCATGCCGTTCGGTTAACAGATTGAGTCCTTAAAGCAGTCCATACCCCGAATGTATTTCTACCTTCGGTTTGCCCTCTTCCGCGTTCGTTCGCTCGCCACTACTACGGAATCTCGTTTGATGTCTCTTCCTCGCCCTACTTAGATGTTTCAGTTCAGGCGGTTCCCTCGATGTACCTATTTTGAATTTCAGTACAACGTACTCAGGTATGAACCCGAGTGAGTTTCCTCATTCAGAAATCTCCGGATCAATGCTTATTTGCAGCTCCCCGAAGCTTATCGCAGCTTACCACGTCTTTCATCGGCTCCCAGTGCCAAGGCATTCGCCCTGCGCCCTTGTTCGCTTGACCATATCAAACAAATCTCTTTCGAGATCGGCTTGTATCCTCTTGATTCTCTCTTGCCAACGAAGATTATGTTACCCTTCCTTTTGAAATTGCAATATTTCTTAAAAAAGAACTTACTATAATCTTTGTTTCGCAGTTATTATTCAGTTTTCAAGGTACGTCTTTGAGTTCCCTTTTCAGGGCCCTCAAAATCGAACAATATCTAATCAACTTGTACTTATCACCTGTTCCGAAAGACTTCATCTTTGATGTTCTTTCTGCCTGACTCCTTAGAAAGGAGGTGATCCAGCCGCAGGTTCTCCTACGGCTACCTTGTTACGACTTCACCCCGATCACCAGTTTTACCTTCGGCGGCGTCCTCCTTACGGTTAGACTACCGACTTCGGGTCCCCCCGGCTCTCATGGTGTGACGGGCGGTGTGTACAAGGCCCGGGAACGTATTCACCGTGGCATGCTGATCCACGATTACTAGCAATTCCGACTTCGTGCAGGCGAGTTGCAGCCTGCAGTCCGAACTGGGACGTTGTTTCTGAGTTTTGCTCCACCTCGCGGTCTTGCTTCTCTTTGTTTAACGCCATTGTAGTACGTGTGTAGCCCAAGTCATAAAGGGCATGATGATTTGACGTCATCCCCACCTTCCTCCGTTTTGTCAACGGCAGTCTGGCCAGAGTCCTCTTGCGTAGTAACTGACCATAAGGGTTGCGCTCGTTGCGGGACTTAACCCAACATCTCACGACACGAGCTGACGACAACCATGCACCACCTGTCTCCTTGCTCCGAAGAGAAATACTGTTTTCCATGTTCGTCAAGGGATGTCAAGACTTGGTAAGGTTCTTCGCGTTGCGTCGAATTAAACCACATACTCCACTGCTTGTGCGGGCCCCCGTCAATTCCTTTGAGTTTCAACCTTGCGGTCGTACTCCCCAGGTGGATTACTTATTGTGTTAACTGCGGCACTGAAGGGGTCAATCCTCCAACACCTAGTAATCATCGTTTACGGTGTGGACTACCAGCGTATCTAATCCTGTTTGCTCCCCACACTTTCGAGCCTCAGCGTCAGTAAAAGCCCAGTAGGCCGCCTTCGCCACTGGTGTTCCTCCCGATATCTACGCATTCCACCGCTACACCGGGAATTCCGCCTACCTCTGCACTACTCAAGAAAAACAGTTTTGAAAGCAGTTCATGGGTTGAGCCCATGGATTTCACTTCCAACTTGTTCTCCCGCCTGCGCTCCCTTTACACCCAGTAATTCCGGACAACGCTTGTGACCTACGTTTTACCGCGGCTGCTGGCACGTAGTTAGCCGTCACTTCCTTGTTGAGTACCGTCATTATCTTCCTCAACAACAGGAGTTTACAATCCGAAGACCTTCTTCCTCCACGCGGCGTCGCTGCATCAGGGTTTCCCCCATTGTGCAATATTCCCCACTGCTGCCTCCCGTAGGAGTCTGGGCCGTGTCTCAGTCCCAATGTGGCCGTTCAACCTCTCAGTCCGGCTACCGATCGTCGCCTTGGTGGGCCGTTACCTCACCAACTAGCTAATCGGACGCGAGGCCATCTCAAAGCGGATTGCTCCTTTTCCCTCTGCTCGATGCCGAGCTGTGGGCTTATGCGGTATTAGCAGTCGTTTCCAACTGTTGTCCCCCTCTTTGAGGCAGGTTCCTCACGCGTTACTCACCCGTTCGCCACTCGATTTGAAGAGCAAGCTCCTCATCTCTCGTTCGACTTGCATGTGTTAGGCGCGCCGCCAGCGTTCGTCCTGAGCCAGGATCAAACTCTTTATAAATGATATTTATCACTTAAAAGTGTTAAATCTCTCTTCGCTCAGCACGCAATCGCTTGCGTCCTGTGTGAATTACTTTGTTTGGAATTGTTTAACGTGTTTTTCCAACACGAAAATAGGTTCCGTTACAAGTTTTTCGATATTGTTCAATTTTCAAGGTCCTGTAGCGCCTCAGCCAAGCGGCTGACAGCTTAATTATTTTACCACAGAAGTGGTTTTTTGTCAAGCTTTATTTTTTCGAAGTTTTTCGTTTCTTACCGAACTTGGAGCGTTCTCGTTTTCTCGGCGCTAGCCGGAACTTTCGGACGTCTATTGGTTCTTTTCGCTTTACTTCTAGCTGGGACTCAGAAGTCATTCTTTTGTCTCAGCGCTTGGCGCTCAAGTATAATACCATACACCGTGCCGGATGTCAACACTTTTTTGCCAAGTTTTTTCAAGTTTTTTCTTTTTCTCCAGAATTCATCTTCCGGCAGGCCCCAACCCCTCCGCTGCGGCCATGGCCGCAGCGTCTCCCCTTGCCAAGGGGAGACTATGGTGCTATATATTATATATACATTATATGCAAGCAGGGAGGCCCCAACCATGATCCTTACCGTCAATCTCGGCAACACCCACATCACCATTGGCGGCTACGAGCACGATGACCTGATATTCTGCGGACGGCTCCACACCGACCCCGCCGCCACCGTCGATGAATACGGCCTGCGGCTGCTGAATCTGCTTTCGCTCCACGGCGCTTCGCCAGAACAGATCGAGGGCGGCATCCTGGGCAGTGTGGTGCCTGCGCTGACGGGGCGGGTACTGGCAGCATTGCAGATGCTCTGCCCGGTGCGCATCCTGACCGTCGGGCCGGGACTCAAGAGCGGCATCCGCCTCCGGCTGGACAATCCCGCCCAGCTGGGTGCCGAACTGCTCTGCGGCGCAGTGGCCGCACTGGCTGAGGGTTCTGGGCCTCTGGTGGTCATTTCTGCCGACACGGCCATCTCCCTGATGGCCGTCAACGGGAAGCAGGAACTTGTAGGCGGCGTCATCCTGCCGGGGCCGCAGCTTTCGCTGGCTGCACTGGTGAAGAACACCGCCCAGCTACCCCAGATCGACCTTTCTGCGCCCCGCGCGCCTCTGTGCTGGGCAAGAACACCGCCGCCTGTCTGCAAAACGGCTTTGTGCTGGGCACTGCCGGGATGCTGGACGGGCTGGCCAGCCGTTTCTGTGCCGAACTCGGCCCCGAAACGAAATTCTACGCCACCGGCAATCTGCCCCGGACCATCCGGGAGGCCTGCCGCACCCCCATCCTCTACCGGGAGACTCTTATCACCGACGGCCTGTACCGCATCTGGCTGCGGAACCGCCGCTGAAGTTTTATTTGCATTTTGCAAGAGGCTGTGCTATACTATATTGTGCTGGTTCACCAGTGCATATCGTGCGATCGTAGCTCAGCTGGATAGAGCGTTCGGCTCCGACCCGGAAGGCCAGAGGTTCGAATCCTCCCGGTCGCACCAAACAATGAAAATCCGAACTTTTTCTCGACAGGAGAAGGGCTCGGATTTTTTGTTTTCTACTGAATTATCTCATCTACAATGACCCGCTGGCCTATGCAGACCTGATTCTGAATGGCGAGCCGGAAGAATATTTGAGAAATACGGCTGGGAGCCATGGGTTAGAAGATTAAGAAAAATGCCGTTCCAAAAGCAACTGGAACGGCATTTCTTATCTTTCGATATTCGGCATCTTCTGTCCCCGAAGCTCCTGCTGGATGGCACGGAACTGCTCCGGCACGTCCGCATCGGTCATCGCACCGGGGACATCTACTGTCCCAGCGGCTTTGGCGGCTTCATAGAACCAGCATTTATACTCCACGGTCTCCAGCGTATGCTGTAACTGCTGGATCTGCTGGGTGAGCACCTCGCGCTGATGCCGGAACATTTCCAGCCGGGTGTCAATGGTGTCGTCTCCCTGCATGGCAAGTTCGATATACTGCCGGATATCCTGATGGACATTCCGGCTTTTTTCATGCAGCGGATGACCTGCAGCCACTCGAAGTCGGTTTCCCGGAACATCCGAATGCCGCCGGAGGAACGCTCCACAAAGGGAAGTAACCCTTCTTTGTCGTAGTAGCGCAGGGTGGAGGCAGGTACGCCCAGCTTTTGTGCCATTTCACCTACGGTATAGATCATCTGAAACCTCCGTTTTTTCAAAAAGCCCTTGACTTAAAGTGCGCTTTAAGTTGTATGATAAAATTAAACTTTATCAACATCATAATGCGGATGCACTCCGCTGTCAAGGAGGTTCCTATGAGCAAGAAGGTATTGATTTTGTCTGGCAGTCCCCGGAAGGGCGGTAACTCTGATATTCTATGCGATGAATTTCTGCGTGGAGCGCAGGATGCCGGGCACAAAGCAGAAAAGATCCGGGTCGCTGAGAAAAAGGTGGCTCCCTGCTCCGGCTGCTACTACTGCAGCACCCACGGCGGAGCCTGCGTCCACAAGGATGATATGGCAGACATCCTGCAAAAGATAATCGATGCCGATGTCATTGTGCTGGCAAGCCCGGTATACTTCTACTCCATCAGTGCCCAGTTGAAGACAGTGATCGACCGTACCGTGGCACGGTGGCTTGAGGTCAAAGACAAGGAATTCTACTACATCACCACCATGGCAGACGAAGAAAAATAGCCTCTGCGGACACTACGCTGGCCTGCTTCCGGGGCTATGCAGACTGCGTGGAAGGTGCCGCGGAAAAGGGAGTCCTTGTAGCAGGTGGCGTCTATGAGCCGGGTGCGGTGCGAAACACCTCTGCCATGGCACAGGCTTACGAGATGGGGAGGAACGTATAATGGCAGTGAAACAGACCGCAGGGCGGGATGCTCTGGGCGAATTTGCACCAAAATTTGCAGAACTTAACGATGAGGTACTATTCGGGCAGGTGTGGAGCCGAGAGGATAAACTCTCCCTCCGGGACCGCAGCCTTGTGACGGTGGTGGCACTGATGGCGCAGGGACTGACGGACTCCTCGTTTCGGTATCACCTGACGGCAGCGAAAAACAACGGTATTACCCGGACTGAGATTGCAGAGATCCTGACCCATGCGGCGTTTTATGCAGGCTGGCCCAAGGCGTGGGCTGCTTTCCGCATGGCAAGGAAGTCTGGGCAGAGGACGCTGCGGAGGATGCCAAGGCAAAGCACCAGAGTGAAATGGTGTTCCCCATCGGCGCACCCAACGACGGTTTTGCACAGTATTTCAGCGGAAAAAGCTATCTGGCCCCCCTGTCCACCGCACAGGTTGGCATTTACAACGTCACCTTTGAGCCGGGCTGCCGGAACAACTGGCACATCCACCATGCTGCAAAGGGCGGTGGGCAGATCCTTGTCTGCGTGGCAGGCCGGGGCTACTATCAGGAATGGGACAAGGCGCCGCAGGAGCTGCATCCGGGCGATGTGGTGAATATTCCCCGGAGGTCAAGCACTGGCACGGTGCTGCACCCGATGCTGGTTCTCTCATCTGGCAGTGGAAGTACCCGGTGAGGGCACCTCCAACGAATGGTGCGAGCCGGTGCCGGAAGAAACCTATAAGGAGTTGCAGTGATGCGTTTTGACGTACACCCAACCATGATGAAACAAAAATAGGGTGCGTCCATGCGGACGCACCCTGCAAAATCCACAGATAACAACGATATGTACAACAGGGAGCGTTCCCCCATCGGGAACGCTCTGTTTTCTTTGCTGGGGGATGATGCGCCTGTTCCGCCTGCCACGCAGCAAACTCCCGCTGGCTTTCCTCGCTGTTTCAGCAGGCAAGGATGGCCGGGTCGTTGGAGAAGTCTATCTCATTTTTGTTGGAGCTATTTTGCAACAGCCCCTTTTCTATTGTCAGAGGGCCATCTTTTCATATTGCAAAAAGCAAAAACATCTTTATAATAGAGCTTGTACCCCGGTGTGCGCGGGCACCGCTTCGGGATAAGAAAAAGGGAAAAAGGATGAGTTCATCCGCAAAGTCTCTGACCGAAGGCCCTCTGGCCAAACAGATTCTTCTGGTCAGCCTGCCGCTGGCCCTGTCCAACCTGCTGCAGGTCCTCTTCAACATGTCGGACGTGGCCGTGGTGGGCCGCTTCGCAGGCTCTACCGCCCTCGGTTCGGTGGGTTCCACCAGCATCTTCGTCACCCTGTTCACCGGCTTCCTCATCGGCCTGAGCAACGGCATCAACGTGCTGGTGGCCCGGTTCTACGGTGCGCGCCATGCCAGCGATGTGGAGAAGACCGTCCACTCGGCTCTGCTGGTCAGCATCGCCGCCGGCGTACTGCTCCTGCTCATCGGCCTGCTGGGTTCTCCGGCCCTGCTCCATCTGCTCAACACCAAAGAAGACCTCTACCCCGGCGCTGTGCTCTACCTGCGGGTGTACTTCCTCGGTATGCCGGCGCTGGCTCTTTATAACTACGGCAACGCCATCTTCAGCGCCATCGGTGAGACGAAGAAGCCCCTCTATTACCTCTGCATCGCAGGCGTGCTGAACATCCTGCTCAACCTCTTCTTCGTCATCGTCTGCCGTCTGGACGTGGCAGGCGTGGCGCTGGCCAGCGCTATCTCCCAGTGTGTCTCAGCCTTCCTTGTCCTGCGGGCGCTGACCCGCGTGAAGGACTGCTACGCCCTCGACTTCCACAAAGCCGCTCTCGACCCTGCCACTACCCAGCGCATCCTTGCGCTGGGCATCCCGGCCGGGTTCCAGAACGCCGTCTTCGCCATTGCCAACCTCTTCATTCAGGCCGGTGTCAACTCCTTCGACTCCCTTATGGTCAAGGGCAACTCTGCCGCTGCCAATGCCGATAACCTGATCTACGACGCCATGGCCGCCTTCTACATGGCCTGTGCCAGCTTCATGAGCCAGAACTACGGCGCGGGCAAGCCCGACCGGGTGAAGAAGAGCTACTTCATCAGCCTCGTCTACTCCTTCGGCGTCGGCCTCGTGCTGGGTGGTGCCCTCTTCCTCTTCGGGCGGGAATTCCTTGCCCTCTTCACCACTGAGAGCGCCGTCATCGATGCCGGCATGAAGCGTGTGGGCGTCATGGGCTTTGCCTATTGCATCTCGGCTTTCATGGACTGCACCATCGCGGCCTCCCGCGGCCTGGGCAAGACAGTAGTGCCGACTGTCATCGTCGTCCTCGGCTCCTGCGTGTTCCGGGTCATCTGGGTCTACACCATCTTCGCCCACTTCCATACCATCCCCTCGCTCTACCTGCTCTACCCCTGCTCCTGGGCGCTGACGGCCATCGCTGAGATCTTCTACTTCGCCCACTCCTACAAGGAGAGCATGAAGATATTCACTCAGCCCCAGCCCGCAGAAGTCTGATAAGACACAAAAATGCCATCGCCTCGCGGCGATGGCATTTCTTTCTTTCGTTACTGATAATCGTGGTTGAGGAACATCGCCTTGATCTGGACGATCTCGTCGTATTCCTCCTGCTCCACCTGCACGTCAGCGTTGACCTCCCGCAGGCGGTTCTTCACGGCTTCCAGCGCCTCGGGCACGGTGACGGCACGGCCCTCCTGAATGGCGTCGGTCATCTGCTTGAGCACCACAGGGTGGGCGTAGATGTCCGGCACCGGGAAGTTCCCGCCGGGATAAGCTTTGATGTACTCAGCCATGGCCGCTTCGGCCTTGTCGGCACGCTTCATGATGGCGTTATGGTTGTTGTGGGCCGTAGGCATCATGTTGTAGCTGGAGAAGAGGAAGATGGCCGCAAAGCCGAACAGCGCAAAGTAGATACCGTAGTTTCCGGTGTGGTTGATGATGCTCTGGATACCATAGGCCGCAGACACCACGCCGAACAGACTGATGATGAGCGCCACATATTTATACACCGGCTTGCTCTGCAGCTGGGCGCGCTTGCGGCGCTCGGCAGCGCTGAGCTCTTTGGCAAGCTCCGGCTTCCTGGCGAGGTAGTCCGATGCGCGCTTGAGCTGGCCCACGCTCTGCTCTGCCTCTTTCGAGAGCTGGGGCAGCTTCCGGGCGGCTTTCTCAGCCTTCTGGCGGGCAATTTCCGCCTCGCCTGCGGCGCTCAGACGCGGGATGTTGGGCTGTTCTTTCGCCAGCACTTCCAGCAGGGCGTCCACATCCCGCTCGTCCTTGAAGTTGCACTGCTTCTGCTTGCCGCCGTCGTACTCCACCACGAGGTAAGCCATCGAGGCAAACATCCCCTTGCCGGAGAAGCCTCCCTGACTCATGGCGACCCGCTTGAACACGCGGCTGATGCTGCCGTAGGGCAGATAATACCGGCGGTCGATGTAGAAAGCTGTTGAGATACAGGGCTTTTTTGCCCACGCCGCAGGGGCCGATCTTTTTGCAGGCTTTCTTATCGGCTTCCAGCGTTGCCTTGTCCAGATGGGCAAGGCCCAGTTGTGCAGGATGAAACAGCATAGAGAATCCCCTTCTTCCATTTCTTTCCCTCATTCTGCCACTCTGAGCAGAAAAAAGCAAGAGGCAGTTTCAGATGACCGTTTTTTCAAGCCATCTTCCCCGGACAAAGCGCACCGCAAAGCAGAGGGAGCGGAACGCCCAGTCGAGATACATTCCCATCCAGATGCTGAGCAGTCCGCCGCCCATCCGCAGCACCCACAGGTAGCAGAAGCCCACCCGGAAGACCCACATGGACACGATGCTCACCGCCATGGTGAAGCTGGCGTCGCCGGCGGAGCGGAGGATGTTGGGCAGGGTGAAGCTGGAGGGCCAGAAGAAGAGGGAGACGATGTTGAACCACATCATGACCTCAAGGGCCATGGCCGAAGCCTCCGGCGAGAGGTTGAACCACGACAGCGCCCAGCGGTCGGCAAAGAAGAAGCCCGACAGGTTCATGACCCACGCGCCGCAGTAGGCCACCAGAAGCAGGCGGCGGGCATACCAGACCGCCTGCTCCTTCTCGCCCGCGCCGAGGCACTGGCCCACCACCGTGAGCACCGCCATGCTGACAGCGTTGGCCGGGATATTCAGGAAGGTGCTGGTGGTGTTGGCCACGGCGTTGGCGGCGATAGCGGCAGTGCCGAGGGTGCTGGTGAGGCTGGCCACCGACAGCTTGCCGATCTGGAACATCCCGTTCTCAATGCCTGCCGGGATGCCTACCCGCAGGATGCGCCGGATCAGCCCTCCGTCCGGCTGGAGGGCCGACAGACCGGTGATGCGGAGCATACAATCCGGCTTCTGGAGCAGGAAGAGGACGGCACAGCAGGCCACCGCGCGGGAGATGAGGCTGGCCAGCGCCGCACCCATGACGCCCATCCCAAAGCCGAAGATGAGGATGGCGTTGCCGCCGATGTTGACCACATTCATCACGAGGCTGGACATCATGCTGATCTTACTGTTGCCCTGCGCCCGGAAGAGGGCCGCGCCTGCGTTATACAGGCCGATGAAAGGGTAGCTCAGGGCCGACAGCAGGAAATACGTCTCGGCGTACTTCATCACATCGGCGTCGATGGAGCCGAAGATGCCCCGCAGGATGGCGTGGCGTCCCACCACGACCACCGCTGCCACAAGAATGCTGAAGCTGGACATGATGAACATGATCTGTGCGGCGGCGGCCCGGGCGCTCTTCTCCTCCCGGTGACCGATGTACTGGCTGGCGACCACCGCGCCGCCGGTGGCCAGCGCTGTCATGATCTGTATCATCAGGGTGTTGAAGGTGTCCACAAGGCTCACGCCCGACACCGCCGCCTCGCCGACGGAGGACACCATCAGGGGGTATCGGCCAGGCCGATGGTGACGCTCAGGGCCTGCTCCGCGATGAGCGGCAGCAGCAGCGCCGTCAGCTGCTGGCGGGTAAACAAAGGCTTCGACTCGAATTTTGTGCTGGTCATTCGTTCCTCCGCACTGCCCCCGAAGGGGCTTTTTCAAAGTATACAGACTTATCTCTATGATACAGCGCCTTTCCCCAAAAGGCAAGAAGATGTATACAAGAATCTCTCAAAATTTTAAGGATCCTGCTCCTCTGCGCCACTTTACCCCCATTCCATCTTGTGTTACAATGAAAGCTGCCAGAGGGCTTCCCTTTTCTGCGCCGTGCAGGGACGCGGACAAAACGGCGCTCCGGTATCATGATAAGAAGGACAACCCAAGACCCATAAGGGGGAAAGGAATCTATGCCAAAGACAGCTCATAAAGTCGTGGTCATCGGACATCGCAACCCGGACACCGACTCCATCTGCTCTGCCATCGCTTACGCAGAGCTGAAAAATAAGACAAGCTCCCTCGTCTGCGAGGCCCGCCGGGCCGGACGGATGAACCAGGAGACGGAATTCGTGCTCAAGCGGTTCGGCGTCGCGCCGCCCCGGATGTGTACCGACGTCAACCCGAAGATCCGTGATGTGGACTACCGTGAGATGCCCGGCATCCCCGGCTCCACCAGTCTGCGCAAGGCATGGGAGATCATGCGCGACCAGAAGATCGACACCCTGCCCATCACGAGCGCCGACAACGAGCTGGAGGGCGTCATCACCGTGAAGGACATCGCCACGGCCAACATGGACATGTTCGACACCGGTGTGCTTGCCACCAGCCGCACCACCTATAAGAATATCCTCGAGACCCTCGGCGGCACCATGGTCGTCGGCAACGAGAACGCCGTCTGCACCACCGGTCATATCAAAATCGGCACTGCCACCCCTGAGATGCTGGAAAACAACGTCGAAAAGGGCGACATCGTCATCCTGACCAACCGCTACGAGAGCCAGCTCTGCGCCATCGAGAAGGAAGCCTCCCTCCTCATCATCTGCAACGGTGCCAAGGTGGGCCGCACCATCCAGCGCATCGCCGAGGAGACCGGCGTGGCCATCATGACCGCCCCCTGCGACACCTACGCCGCCGGCAAGCTCATGAGCCAGTGCGCCCCCATCTCCTATTATATGACCCAGAACGACCTGATCAAGTTCACCCTCGTCACGCCCGTGGCCGATGTCACCCGCGTGATGGCCAAGGTGCGCCACCGCTATTTCCCCATCCTGGACGAGGATGGCAAGTACTGCGGCATGGTCAGCCGCCGCAACATCATCAACCTGCGCAAGCGCCGCATCATCCTGGTGGACCACAACGAGGCCACCCAGGCCGTGGAGGGCTTCGACCAGGCTGAGATCCTGGAGATCATCGACCACCACCGCATCGGCAGCCTCGAGACCAGCGGCCCGGTCTATTTCCGCAACCAGCCCGTAGGCTGCACCGCCACCATCGTCACCCAGATGTACGACGAGAACGGCGTCGAGATCCGGCCCCAGATCGCCGGTCTGCTGCTGGCGGCCATCCTCTCCGATACACTGGTCTTCCGCAGCCCCACCTGCACTCCCGTCGATGTCTCCGCCGCCAACCGCCTCGCCAAGATCGCAGGCGTCGAGATCGATGCCTTTGCCTCTGAGATGTTCGAGGCGGGCGAGAAGCTGGACGGCAAGACCGCCGAGGAGGTCTTCCTGCAGGACTTCAAGGTGTTCATGTGCGGCGACGTCCGCTTCGGCGTGGCGCAGGGCAGCTATATGACCCGCAAGAACCTCAAAGCCGCCCAGCAGCTGCTCACCCCCTATCTGCCCGAGGCCTGCGGCAAGCAGAACGTGGAAGACCTCTATATGCTGCTGACCGATGTGCCCAAGGAGGAGAGCGTGGTCATCTGCACCGGCCGTCATGCCGACGAGATGCTGCGCAGCGGCTTCGAGAAGGAGCCGGAAGAGGACGGCAGCTGGACGCTGCCCGGCGTCGTCAGCCGCAAAAAGCAGTTCATCCCCGCCCTGATGAGCGCCTATCAGGAGCTTTAAGCTACCTATGTTCGACTTTCTGAACGAAAAGGACCGCCAGCCGCCCGCCCTGCCTCAGGGCACCGTCCGGCGGCGCTACTCCATCGAGGGACAGGTGCAGGGCGTGGGCTTCCGCTACCGCGCACGGTACGCCGCCCAGAGCCTCGGCCTGACCGGCTGGGTGGAAAACGAAGACGACGGCTCGGTCACACTGGAAGTGCAGGGCGACCCGGCCCTCTTCCTCAAGCTGTTCGCCCTCATCCAGCGCAGCGACTATATCCAGATCACCTCGCTCCGCCAGCGCGACCTCGCCCCTGACCCGTGGGAACGGGATTTCCGGGTGCGCGGCTACTGATAACAGCCTGTAACAAACACGAAGCCCCCCGGAGTCCTGCATTCCGGGGGGCTGTTGTGCATCTATCAGGAGTAGTTCCGCCTTGTATTACGAACGAGTACATTGTCGGGGAGTTCTTCTAAAAATAAGGCTATCACAAATTCGTGGAAAATGTGTGTAATTTCAGGAAAAGATTGGAGAAATCCTTCCGCACATCTTACTTTTTTTCACGTTCCGGTTGACAGAGCACCAAGGTTGTGCTATCATCGAATCAATCATTGTCAAGCCTTTCCGCGGCATTGCCGCCGGGCCTGGGAATAAGGGAGCGCCGCACGGGCCGGCAAAGGGGTTTCATACCGCTTTGCCGGCCCGTGTTTTTATTTCCCGGCGGGGTGCAAAACCGTGCCATCTGTGGTACAATAGAAGTCGAACTTTACCGATTGAAAGGGGCATACGGATGCAGTTGTTTGAACTGGTCAGCCCGCGGCTGTTCCGCCCGCTGGCGGGGCCGAACCGGGCATTTTATGCGGAGCTGCTGCTCCTGCTGTGGGAGGAGTGCCGCCACACGGCAGATTACAGCATCCTGCGGGCCGAGGCCGTATCCCGGGCCGAGGATTACTTCGCCGCGCTGGCAAAGCCTCTGGCACTGGACGCCGACGACGCGGGCGATGAGGCCGAGCAGCCCACCCGCGACCCCCACACGCTGGCGCTGGGCTTTCTGCTCCGGCTGCGGCGCACCGGCTGGCTGACCGAACAGCCCGGCAGCTACGAAGAAGAGCCTGCGCTGGCCTTCGTGCCGGAGGTGACGCCGCTTCTCGAAGCGCTGGAAGAGATCCTCAACCCCCGGGTCGTCACCTATACCGGCAAGCTCTACAAGGCGTGGCAGCTTTTGCAGAACGTGGGCGAAGAGAAGAGCCCCTACGAGAATGTCCTGCGGGAGGTAGCCGGCGATCTTGAGGCGCTGAACCGGTCTCTCCGCGCCCTCAACGCCTCCATCGGCCACTACATCGACCGCCTCACCCGCAACCGCACCCCGCAGGAGGTCTTGGAGCTGTTCGACCAGTACGAAGAAAAGGTGGTGGCGGCCGCCTACCACCGCTTCAAGACCAGCGACAACCTGTTCAACTACCGCGCCTTCCTCGAAGAGGGACTGGACGACTGCGAGACGAACTACCTGCCCCAGCTGGCGCTGGACTACGCCCGGGTGGAGCGCTGCGCCCCCGGCGAGGCAGCCCCCGCCGTCCGCGCCCTCATCCAGAAACAGCGGGACGCCCTCGAAGAGATGAGCACCCTCATCCGGGAGATCGACGCCAGCCACGTCCGCTACCGCAAGCGGGCCGTTCAGCGGGCGCAGTTCCTGCTGCTGAGCGACCGCTCGGCCCAGGGCAGCGTCACCGCCCTGCTGCGTCGGTACGCCGAGAAGATCAAAACGCCGGACCAGCTCTTCGAGCCGGACGACGGCCCGCTGGCCGGGCGGCTCCATCTCTGGCCGGTACAGGTCTTCGGCGAAAAGCCGCTCTACCCGCCCGCCGCACCCCGCACCGACACGCCGCTGGCCCCGGTGCAGGCCGGGCAGCTGGACGAGGCGCAGCTGCGCCGGGAGCAGAAGCTTCTTCTCGACTACGCCCGGATGGCCGTCACCGAGGAGAATGTGGACATCCTCGCCCGACAGGCGCTGGCCGCGCGGCCTTCTGTCTCGGCGTCCACCCTCGCCGACGAGTACCCGGGCGACTTTGCACGCATCATCGGGCTGCACACCTACTCCCAGTCGCCCCGGCGCTGCTATGACATCCGGCTCACCGGCGAGTGGACCCAGCGGGGCGGCTTCCGGTTCGAAGAATTTATCCTGACACCCCGCAAGGAGGAGGCCGAAGATGACCGAAACGAATAAAATGCTGGAAGAGTGCGCAAATTATCTGCTCAACCACTGCTTTGTGCTGGGCGGCGTGGAAGACCAGCGCGCCAAATATCTCTACGTCCAAGACCACCTCAGCGAGGTGCGGGCCGTGTTTGCACCGCTGGGCTATGCCGTGGTGCTCTACCCCGCCCCGCTGCAGGCGGCCGCTCTCGTCAACGAGCACGAGGGCAGTCAGGCCCGGCTCCTGAAATACGAGAGCATCCTGCTGCTGGTGCTGCGCCTGCTCTATCTCCAGAAGCGGGAGAGCCTCTCGGCCAGCGCCGACCAGGTGCTGGTGACGGTGGAAGAGGTACAGGCCGAACTCCAAAAGATGAACCTGCCCCGCCGCCTCGACCAGCCCACGCTGGAAAAGCTGCTGCGCACCCTGCGCCGGTACAATCTGGCCCGGCCGGTGGGAAGGCTTTCCGGGCTGGACAGCCGCATCGAAGTATTCCCCACTGTATTGCTTGCTCTGCCAGATCCCGACCTTGCGGACGCTGCCGCCGAGGTGACCCGCACCCGTAGCGAGCTTTCGCTTTATGAGCGGCCGGAGGACGGCACCACTGCCGTGGAGGTGGAAGAATGATAGAACTGAAGCGCCTGAAGCTCATCAACTGGCACAACTTTGAGAACGTCACCTTCGACTGCGCCCGGCTGACCTACATGATCGGCGTCAACGCCGTGGGTAAGACCACCATCCTCGACGCCATCCGCTACTGCCTGACCACCAACCGCAACTTCAACGCCCTCGGCAACAAAAAAGAGCGGCCGCACCCTGCAAGGCTCTGTCCACGCCAAGCAGCGCGGCGAGAACGCCTACCGCCGCCCGGGCCGCACTGTGGCCTACATCGGCGCGGAGTTCTGGGACAGTGTCAAGCGCACCCCCTTCGTCATCGCCGTCCGAGTGGAGTCGGAAGGCCCCATGCAGGAGCTGCACCCCGGCGACCAGACATGGTACCTCTCTCCGAGGACGGCTGCACCCTCGAGCAGCTCCCCTTCATCGACCCCCGCACCGGCGCGCCCAGCTCGAAAGAGAACTTCAAGCCCGCTGTGGGCCGTCTCTCCTACACCCGCAGCCCCGGCGAGGCCCGTGACCGCATCTGCCGGGCGCTTGGCATCGGCCGCGCCGCAAGCCCGCTGGGCAAGAAGTTCAACGAAGTCTTCCAGATGGGTACCAGTATGGACGAGATCCCCAACTTCCGGGAGTTTCTATATCAGTACATCCTGCCTCAGCCCGAGCTTGATCTGGAGGCTTTGCAGGGCGACCGGGTGGAGCTGGAAAACCTCCACGCCGTGCTGGCCGAGGCCCAGACCCGCGCCGCCGCACTGGAGCAGATCGTGACCTATGGCCGCGAGGCCGCCCAGAAGGAAACGGAAGCCCTCGTCAACCGAGGCACTGCCCTGCTGGCCCGTGCTGAGGAAGCCGCCGCCGGGACGAGCACCTGGCAGGAGCATCTTGCCGCCGGAAAGCGCCAGCATGAGGAGCTGACGGCCCGCTATGCCGCCGCCAAGGACGCCGAGGCCGAAGCCCGCCGGGCCTATCTCACGGCCCACAGTGCCGCCGCCAGCGGCGAGGGCCGGGCGCTGGACGCCCTGAGCGAAGATCTGTCCCGCAAGAAGACCGCACTGGACAAGGCCGGCCGGGACGCTTCCAGAAGCGAAGCCGCCGCAGGCAGAGTACAGAGCCTCTTGCAGAGCTTGCAGCGCAGCGGCTTTACCGTCGAGAGATCGCTCTGGCCTGCCTCCCTGACCGCCGAGACCCTGCCCCAGCTCCAAGCCGCCCTTGCCGGACTGGAAAAGCCGCTGGAAGAGCAGTATTTCGCCGCGCGGCAGACTGCCGACGCCCTCACCGCCGAGGTGCAGGCAAAGCAGGCGGAGCTGGCCTCCGTCTCGGGCGGCCGGTGGGTCTACCCCCACGGCGACGCCGCCACCAGAGTGCGGGACGCCGTGAACGCTGAGCTCAAGAGCCGCGGCATGACGCCGGACGCAAAGATCTTCTGCGAGCTGCTGAGCGTCGAGGACGAGAGCTGGCAGGACTGCGTGGAAGCCTGCCTCGGCGACCGCCGGTTCGACATCCTGGTGCCGCCGGCCCATTATGCCGCCGCCAAGAGCGCCTTCGTGGCCCTGCGGGACAAGGTCGGCCCCATCAGCCTGCTGGACACCCCCAGCATCCGCACCGCCAACCGGAAAGCCGACTCCGCCCCCGCCGACAGCCTCGCCGCGCAGGTCCGGAGTGAAAACCCGCTGGCCGCGCAGTATGCCGACACCATCCTGCGGCGCATCGTCTGCTGCGACACCCCCGACACACTGGAAAACTATCCCGACAGCGCCACCCGCGACCTGCTGCGCCATCATCCGTTCCGCCTCGAGCGTCTCCGCACACCCCAGCGGTACATCGGCCTTGACGCACGCCGCGCCCGGGCCGAGGCGCTGACCAAGGCGCTGGATGCGCTGTCTGCCCGCAGCAAGGAAGCGGCCCAGTCTGCCGCCGCCCTCAAAGCCGCCCGGGACAGCTATCAGGATGTGCTGCACGGCAGCGTCATGGACGAGCTGGCCGGGCTATGGGACGCCCGTGCCGCGCAGGAAGCGGCCCGGGCCGACTGCGCCGCACAGGAGCAGAAGCTGGCCGAGTGCCGGGAGAACCCGATGCTGCAGCAGCTTTACAAAGAGGACGAGGCCCGCGAGGCCGCGTGGGACGCCGCCCGCGCCGCTGTGGAGACAGCCGGCGGCGACATCCGTGTCTGCGAAAAGCAGCTGGCCTCCTGCGAGGCCGAGCAGGCCAAGGCAGAAGAGACCGCCAGGCAGGCAAAGGACGCCGCCGACCGGTTCTTCGGGCAGTATCCGCTTTTGGAGCCGCTGGCACGGGAGCGCTTCGCGGCCCTGAGCAAGGACAAAGGCCCGCGCTATGCGGCCCAGTCCGCTGAAAAGGCGCAGGCCCGGCTGGACGACGCACTGGCCGTCTACCTCACCGGCACCCTGGAGCCTGCCCAGAAGGAATACAACACCCGCTACGTCTGCGATCATCCGCTGGGCCTTGCGGGCATCGAGCAGTACCGCGCCCAGCACGAGAGCCTCGTGCGCATCGACCTCGAGCGATACGCCGCCCGCCTCGAGCAGGCCCAGCGCGACTGCAAGGACCGCTTCCGCAAGGACATCCTCTTCCGGATGAAGGACGACATCTTCAACGCGCGGCGGCAGTTCCGGGAGCTGAACAAGGTAATGGAACAGCTGACCTACGGCGAAGAGGTCTACCGCTTCGAGCTTGGCCCCAGCCGTGACCCCCAGCTGGCCGCGTTCTATCAGGTCATCGTGGACAAGGGAAACCAGCAGATGACCGACGGCGACTCGCTGGACAACCTCGCCGCTACCGCCGACCCCGTCTATGAGCGTCAGGTGGACGAGCTGATGGAAAAGATCATGGCCGATGTGGACGAGAACACCCGCGCCCGGCAGGAGGGCCGCCGCCCCCCGAGAATGTCACCCTTTCGGATTATGTAGACTACCGCACCTACCTCGACTACGACATCAAAGTGACCAACACCGTCTCGGGCCAGCAGGCCTCCCTTTCCCGGGTCAGCCGGGATTCTTCCGGCGGCGAGAATCAGGCCCCCTTCTATGTGGCCATCTGCGCGTCGCTGCTCCAGATCTATCAGAAGAGCGAGAACAGCATCCGTCTGGTGCTGCTGGACGAGGCCTTCAGCAAGATGACCAGCGACCGCATCCGCCCCATGATGGAGCTGTTCCGCCGGATGCAGTTACAAGTCCTGCTCATCTCCACCGTCGAGAAGAGCACCGCCATCCAGCCCTACTGTGACATCACCTATTCCATCGTGCGCCACGGCGACGTGAACGCCATCGCGCCCTTTTACCGTCTGAATGCATCGGAGGAAATTGGATCTTGAACGAACATCTTGTAAAATTCTGGCTCTTTGCCACCCACTGGATCCGGAGCTGGATACCTTTGACAACGAAGAAGAGCTGAACGATGAGATCGAGCTGCTCCACCGCCAGAACCTGCCCACCAAGGTGCGTCAGCGCACCAAAAAGGACGGCGACGAGGAGCTGGTGCTCTACGTCAAGCAGGCCGACCGGGATTATGCCCGCTACTGCACCGGCTGGCGGCCCGGGATGTAACAAGGAGTACCCATGTCAAAGCAGAAAATACAGTTATCCGACCATTTCAACTACAGCCGCCTTTTTGCGGTTCGTGCTGCCCTGCATCGGCACCATGCTGTTCACCTCCATCTACGGCATCGTGGATGGCCTGTGCGTCTCCAACTTTGTGGGCAAGACGGCCTTTGCGGCCGTCAACCTCATCATGCCCCTGCCGATGCTGGTCGGCTCGGTGGGCTTCATGCTGGGCACCGGCGGCAGCGCCATCGTAGGCATCACGCTGGGCGAGGGCGACCGGGAAAAGGCCGACCGCTATTTCAGCCTCTTCGTCTGGACGGCCCTCCTCGCGGGCATCGTCCTCGCCGCTGTCGGTGTTCTCATCGTCCGCCCGGCGGCGGCGCTGCTGGGCGCAGAGGGCGAGATGCTGGACTACTCTGTCCGGTATGGCCGCATCCTGATGCTGTCCCTGCCCACCTTTATTTTGCAGAATATGTTCCAGAGCTTCTTTGTCACCGCCGAAAAGCCCTATCTGGGCTTCGCCTTCACGGTAGCGGCGGGCCTTACCAACATGGTGCTGGACGTTCTTCTTGTGGGTATGCTCCACGGCGGCGTGGAGGGCGCGGCCATCGCCACCTTCATCAGTCAGGCCGTGGGCGGCGTGCTGCCGGTGTTCTACTTTTTTAGCAGGCGCTCCACCTCCTCCATCCATCTGGGCCGCGCCCAGTGGAACGGCGGCGTCATCCGCAGCGCCTGCATCAACGGCTCCTCGGAGCTGATGACCAATCTTTCCATGTCGCTGGTCAATATTCTTTACAATTACCAGCTCCTCCGCTTTGCGGGCGAAAACGGTGTCGCGGCTTATGGCGTCATCATGTATGCGGCGTTCCTGTTTGTGGCCGTCTTCGTGGGCTATGCCGTCGGCAGCGCCCCCATCGTCAGTTACCACTACGGCGCACGCAACCACGCCGAGCTGAACAACCTCTACTCGAAGAGCCTCCGCCTCATCGGCGTCATCGCCGTCCTTATGACGGCCCTCTCCATGGTCCTCATCCCCTATGTGGCCCGCATCTTCGTGGGCTACGACGCCGAGCTGCTGGCGCTGACCAGCCACGCCTTCCGCGTCTACGCCCTGAACTTCTTCCTCATGGGCTTCAATGTCTACGGCTCCTCCTTCTTCACTGCTCTGGGCGACGGCGTGACCAGTGCGCTCATCTCCTTTCTGCGCACTTTGCTGTTCCAGCTGCTGGCCCTCATCCTTCTGCCCCTCGTTCTGGGCATCGAGGGCGTCTGGCTGGCCGTCACGGCAGCCGAAGCTGGTGCGCTCTGCGTCACGGTACTGATGTTCATCACCAAGGACAAAGTTTTCCACTATCGCAAAGCATCCTGTTGAAAAGAAAGGCCACCGGGAAGTCCCCAAGGCCTTTTGCTGTTATTCGAACTGATATTCCACCATCTCGCAGTTTTTGATGCCTGCGGCGGCGTAATCCTCGTTGGTCATGTCGTGGAAATAGGATTCGACCACCCGGGCGATGCCGTTGTGGGCCACGAGAAGATAGGTCTTGTTCTCGTCCTGCCGCAGCTCATCCAGCAGATTGTAGATGCGCTGGGCCAGCTGCATCATGCTCTCGCCGTCGTCGTAGCGGTCGGCGAAGTGGGTCTTGGAGATGCGGAACTCCGCGCCGTCCCGGGGTGTGCCCTCGTAGCGGCCGAAGCACTGTTCCCGCAGACGCGGCTCACAGCGGGCGGGCAGGCCGGTGGCCTCGGCCACGGCCTTTGCAGTGTCGGCAGCGCGGCTCAGGGGCGAATAGAGGATCTCGTCGATACGGACGCCGCTCTCTTTGACCTTCCGTCCCAGCTCCCGGGCCTGCTGCCGGCCCTTCTCGGTGAGGGGGCTGTCGGTCATGCCGCAGATCTTATTCTCCACGTTCCAGACCGTCTCGCCGTGGCGGGCAAAATAAATGCTGTGCATGGTGTCTCCTTATTTATTGTAATTGGCCTCGATCTCCCGGATCTTCTCGTAGAAGAAATCGTTGGCCGGAGTGGGCATCCCGTGCTTTTTCGCCAGACGGCGGACGACGCCCGCAAACTCCTCCACCTCGGTGGGACGCTGGGCGAGGACATCCTGCCGCATACTGGGCATTCCGTCAGGATTGAAGGTGGGGGCCATGGATTCGAGGAAGGCTTTGTGGTTGTCGGCAGGCAGGTTGACGCCCTCCAGCACCGACAGATCAATGACTTCCTGCATCGCCTCGAGCATCTTGTCGTAGGCCGGGCCGGGCTTGGTCAGACCGCCGTAGGGCAGGTCAAAAGCAGCGGCCGCCTGATTGAGGCCGTCGTTGACCATCAGCTTGCTCCACTGCTTGAAGAGGATGTCATTGCAGGGCTCGCTGGCGATGCCGCAGGCGGTGAGGTATTCGTCCACCGCTTTTACGCGGTCGGTCATCTCGCCGCTCTTCTCGCCGAACTGGATGCGGCCCGGCGCGCCAAAGGTCAGGCTGCGGCCCACCCGGGTAGCGTCCATACCGATGGCGACGCTCCACAGACAGTGGCCGGGATAGACAGCTTCGATGTCATTCTCACTGGTAATGCCGTTGAGCACGCTGATGATGATGGTGTCGGGGCCGACGAACTTTTCGATGTCCTGGATGGCCTGCTCAGCACCGTAGCCTTGACGGCCACGAGGACCAGGTCAACCGGCTGGCCCTGCTCCGGCGTGACATAGTCGAAATGGCACTCTTTGCCGTTGCAGACCACCGGCTGGGCCGAGTAGCGGGCAACGCGCTCCGCGTCCGCAATGACCTTCACGCCGGGCATCTTCCGGCCAAAGAGGATGCCCAGCGCACCCAGGCCGATGAGGGCAGAAGTCTCGATTTTTTTCATGATGTTCCTCTCCTTTTCCAGCTCTCTTCCAAATTCAGGCTTTGCGCAGGGCCGTGCCGTCCCAGAGCACAGTGTCTCCCTCGCCGATGCCCTGCCGTATCAGCGCGGCGTCGGGGCAGGACAGGGTCTTCCGGGTGCCGTCCGCCACCTCTACCGTCACATCGCAGCAGACCTCGGCCCCTTCGGGCAGCTCTTCGCAGCCGTACATCTGCTCTTCGATGCGCACAACGCAGTAACGCTCCATAGCTTCCACCTCCCGCCCTGCTTTTGAGCGGGGCGTTTTTCTTTATTATAAGCCCCGCTCTCCGAGGCGTCAACCGCGGCTTGACACGCCTGCCGCCGGGCTGATAAAATAAAGGTGAATCTGCATTGACCGGGGGAGAAGAGCTTTGAACATCACGGAACTGCGTTATCTCGTTGCGATCAAGAAATGGGGGTCGGTGAGCGCTGCGGCAAAGCAGCTCTACGCCGCCCAGCCCAACGTCAGCAAGCGCTGAAGCATCTGGAAGAGGAGTACGGCCTGCGCATCTTCGAGCGCTCGTCCACCGGCATGATCCCCACCGAGCAGGGGCGGCGGTTCATCGAGCAGGCCGCGCGGGTGCTGGAAGAGGTGGACCGCCTCTCCGAGGACGCCCACCACGCCCGGGAACGCTGCGCCGAGCTGCGGGTGATGATCCCCCATGCCACCTACGCCTCCTATGCGGCGGTGGATTTCCTGAAGGGAGGCTGCCGGGGCCGACCAGCTCCGCATCCATATCCGGGAAGGCGGCTCGATGGAGGCGCTGGACTTCGTGCTGCGCCGGGGCTATCATCTGGCGCTGCTGCGGTATGCCGCCGAGGACGACGACCACTACATCCACTACTGCGCCCGCCGGGGCCTGAAAATGGAGCCGGTGATGGAATTCGAGTACCAGCTTCTCACCAACCGGGACGGCCCGCTGGCCAAGCATGAGGTGAAAGACCTCTCGGAGCTGAACCATTATATGGAGATCCTGCACGACGACTTCCAGCTCCCCGGCGAAGACGGCGGCGACGGCGTGCGCTGGCACGTCAACGACAGCCGCCGCATCCATGTCTACGAGCGGTGCAGCCAGCTTTCCATCCTGCAGAACCTGCCCAATGCCTATATGTGGGCTTCGCCCATGCCAAGGCGGGCACTGGAACAATACCATCTGGTGCTCAGAAATGCCCGGCCCAGCGTCAGGTCATGCGGGACGTGCTGGTCTACCCCGACCACGGCGCGCTCCGGTCCGAAGAACAGGCATTCATCGACCTGCTCCACCGG